>CENT01046273.1_pt1 | contig 30842 bp, 20 predicted proteins | sample 530141 | NCBI WGS metagenome assembly CENT01 (sample SAMEA2591074, study PRJEB7988) | marine metagenome | isolation source: saline water (ENVO:00002010), including | reverse complement strand
ATCTTATTGATATTGCATTATTATTTGTGGGGATACCTCAGACTCTGCCCCCTTTATTTAATTAACTCTGACCCCTTTATTACAGACTCTGACCCCATTATTTAATTAACTCTGACCCCTTTATTATTTATTTAATTAACTCTGACCCCCTTTATTACGCCCCCTTTATTTCTTGATATTTTCTTAGGGTGCGCGCCTTTGGGGCGGCCCAATATAGCTGGGTTTCAGATTACCAGTATCGATGATAACCCGCTGTAATACGGCTCCTGGCGTTAAGGCTTTTACCGCCAACCGGTGGCGACCTGCCTTAGTCACAGGCAATGTAGTACTGAGTTCTTTCACGTTATCCATTACCCCCTGCGCCCAGGCTTGCTTGTCTTTTTGTGAAGGCAACGCAAGTGTAGCCACATGCTCACCATCCAGGGTTACCGCCACTTTAATGCCCGTTGCCTCATCAAACGGCAATGAAGGCGATAGCTGGAGGGTAAGCGGAAACTCGCCGGTTGAGGTAAGGAATACTGGAAACTCCAGTGCTGGCGCCTGCTGGGGTTTCAGGCTTGAGTACGGCGGCAGTGCCGCACTCATGGCTTCGCCTGTCCGCCCGTGTACCGCGACCTTATGCCAACTGCCATTCGGGGTCGACTTCACCTTGGCCTCGCTGGAATTCATCGCCACATAACCGTCTGCTTCAATAAAGTCGCCGCTAACCGGCATTGCAGTAAGTTCTGGTTTGTGCGCAGTAACTTTTATGTTCGCGCCGCCCCAGCCGGTGCCTTTCACATTAATGGTCCCCTCGTGATGGCCAACCTCTAACTGAGACCAGTCAATGGAAACCGCAACTGGTGTATCTGTCAGCAGCTCACCGCTGTTTTTTTCCAACACGATCCAGGGTTGTGAGGCTGTCGCCGACCACTTGAAAGCCTTGCCCTGCCGGTTGTACACGGTAAAGTTGCGAGTCGCTTCGCCGTAGAGCGTAAATTCCGGCAGCAACAATCCGCCGGTGGCGGGCCAGTAAGCACGGCTTCCCTCAACTGAAACGCCCATATCAGCTACAGCGGGTTGAGCCAGTGCTTTGGTTTGAACTACCGGAGGAATATTGGCCGGCGGGTTATTCCAGTACACATAACCAATGTGTGGCTGCGACATCATACGGTTCCATTTGCCACCCTTGATGCTGTGATACATTTTAGTAAGCTCGGCATCCCGTTCAAACCACGCGTTGACTGTGGCCGCCTTGGCCGACGTAGAAGCGCGATCCTGTTCGGCATACAGAGCGTTCAGCGCCTGGGCTCGGTTTAACTCAAACATGGCCTGGGTAGCCCACACCGGATGCGCAACCAGCTGGAAAAATGCATCCTGATAATCACTGTCGATGCGCTCATAAATGCTATTGGCTTTATCCGCCGCTTCGGCCAGTGTTTCGCTTATCCGGTCGGCTTCGTTGTAGTTCAGTACGCTGTAAGTTTCCGGGCTCAGCGCTTCGGGCTTACGTCGGCCGTTTTGTAGCGTATAAACTGTCAGCAACTCAGCAATATCGTTAGTAAACTGTCCGTTAAACTGACTCGCTGCCCATTCCCGGGTAAACCGTTTGGCAGACTGCGCGTTAAATGCCTCCGGATCCCAGGCCTGCGCCAGGAAAAAGCTGATAGGTAATTCCATAGGCTTTAAGTCGCCTACGTTGGTGATCCAGATTTTATCCGCACCATACTCCCAGGCGAGATTCATTTGCTCCCAGACCTTACCCAGCGGCACGGTATTGATCCACCGGTAAGACCGCGGGCCGCCCACATAATCAAAGTGATAATACACTCCGGCACCGCCGCTACGGCCGCGCTCGGCTTCGGCTGGCAGGCGGCGAATATTGCCGGCATTGTCGTCAGACCAAAGTAATGTAACATCATCCGGCACACGCATGCCCCGCTCATAGAAGCCCTGCACTTCTTTGTACAATGCCCACACTTGCGGCACTTCAGATAGTGGCTTATCCATCACATCGGCAAGAATTTCCCGCTGATCGTGAACGATTTTTTCCAGCAAGCCGATATTTTCGCCCTCGCTCATTGGCGTATCAGCCTGACCACGCATGCCAAGGGTGAAAATGCCGTCTTTATCTTTGTAACGCTTAGCACCTTCTACCCAGAAGTCGTAGAGTTTGTCGGGGTTGGTTGAATATTCCCACGGACCGCTGCCATAGCGGTTCCACTCTTTATCCGCCCGCATCATGGGCTCGTGGTGTGAGGTGCTCATTACTATGCCCATAGCATTGGCCAGATACATGTTTTGCGGATCATCGTCAGCAAAGGCATTGTTCCACATCGCCGGCCATAAAAAGTTGGATTTCAGCCGCAGCAGCAGTTCAAAAACATGCTTATAAAACTTAGCGTTATAGCCACCGAATTGCTCGTGCACCATACCGGTAAGGGCTGGCGCTTCATCGTTGAGGAAGATCCCCCGGTATTTCACTTTGGGCGCATCGCTGATATGCGTATCGGCCTTAATGTAGAGTTTGTCATGGGTGATAACCGGTACATCAGCCCACCAATACCAGGGCGACACGCCGATTTTTTCACTCAGATCATAAATACCAAAAATGACGCCGCGCCGGTCATTACCACTGATCACCCAGGCCTGTTCAACACCAGGAAGCGGGCTCGGCACCGTATCTAACTGATAACCTTCCCACTGCCGGGCTTTTGCCTGTACGGTGAGTTGATTACCGGCAATAAGTTGATCCAACAGCGCAGCCTGACCGCGCTCACCAACGATGATCACGTGGCCTGAAAGGTCGTCTTTGTTACTGGTTAACTGAGGCTTAAGGCCGGTTACACGGAGGATATCCTGTTGCAACGATTCAGCCGCCATTCTAATCCCCGGGTTGGCGGTACTGTCTACCCAGATAGTCGCCGTTTGTTTTGCGGTGCCATCGGCCACCACAAAGTCGCCTGACGCATACTGATGGGTAACATAGTCACTCGCCAGGGCCGGTACGCACAAACACACCAATAAAATACATACAACGCGCTTTAACATGCCTTTACCTCTTATTATTTTCTGGCGTGGGGGCCAATAGTGGTACCAACAAAGCCACCCGCTTTTTGCGTACTTAGCCAGGTAGCATCCTGCGATTCGCCCACGGCCAGCCACTCACCATCCTGCTCAACAGCAAAGTCAATTAATGCTCCCTCGCCGTGAATTTTTACTTTTACTGGCTCCCCCATCGGGGTTGTCAGGGGCAGACGGGCAACAGTGGCTACCTTGCCGTCAACTACCTGTTCAACAAACGCCTCATAGCGCCCCTGCTCACCGCGTAAGCCAAGAAAATAGTGGTAGCGGGCACTTTGGAATGCCGCCAGACCAGCCTCTGCTGATGAAGCGTTGGCGATGGTCACTTCGGTAGTCGCCGCAAACGAAGCGGCAGCCTGATGCGAGCCCACATAGCTCACCATTTCCTTGCTATAAAGGGCATTCTCCAACGGCGACATAGTCAGCACGCCGTTTTCAACACTCACCCAGTGGCGGTCAAAATCCCGCGGAGTTTGCCAGCGCACGCTCAGGCTATTGCCGTCAAACTGGTCATCCCAATCGTAAAAATCCGTGCCCTGCTGCTTGCTGGTTCCAGTCGGGCGCGGGCTGGTAGGCGGAATAGGTGTTTTTGCCGGTAGAATATGCGGCCATTCATTACGCCACTCTACGGGCAGTAAAAAGGTATCCCGCCCCGTGTTATAGAGGTAATTCTCGTACGGTCGGGTGCCTAGAAACACGGCCCACCACTCGCCGGTGTCAGTCTGAATCATGTCGGCATGGCCTGCGGTATCTACCGGGTTGGGTCGCGGCCAGCTCAGATCCCGCTGGGTCAGAATCGGATTGTTTTCGTACGGAATAAAAGGCTCATCCAGAGAACGTGTGCGGAATACCACCTGCGAGTGTTGTGGCCCGGTGCCCCCCTCCGCGCAGGACAAATAATACCAGTCATTCACTTTGTAGATATGCGGCGCTTCAATCCAGATAGGCTCCTGACTAATATCTACACCGCCATTTACCAGCAGTTTGCGGCTGTCGGCTAACACTTTCTGAGCGGCGGGATCATACTCCCACATCCAGATAGCCCGGTGGCCGTTATACAAAGGCTCGCCAGGAGGGGCTTCATTATGAGTGATGTAAACACGGCCATCGTCATCAAAGAAAATGTCCGGGTCGATACCTCCGACTTCCGGTAACCAGATGGGTTCAGACCAGGGACCGGCCGGATCGCTGGCAGTGATAATGAAGTTGCCCCCGTTATCTACCGACGTAGTAATGATATAAAATAGTCCGTCATGGTAGCGAATAGTTGGCGCAAAGATCCCTCTTGAAATGCGTGCGCCGGAGAATTCCATTTGCTCTTCACGGTCAAGGGCATAACCCACCAGCTCCCAGTCGGTCAGATTTTTACTGCGTAAAATGGGTAAGCCCGGGGTATAGCTGAAAGAAGACGTGGTCAGGTAATAATAGTCACCTTTTTTGGTGATAGACGGATCAGGATAGAAGCCCGGCAAAATCGGATTGGCATATTCGCCGGCTGGCGCCGCAGGGCGGTTATTCGGCGTTGCATACTTAAACCAGTCAAAGGTCACTTCTGCAGACATCGCTGCAGGCTTAGCCGTTGCCTGCTGTGCAGACCCTGAAGAACCGGCAGAGTTACACCCGGTCATCAACAGGCCTGTCAGTAAAGATAAAATAACACGCTGCTTCATAAACATTCTCTGTGTACTAATGTGACTGGCATTTAACGTTAAAGCCCGCAAGGCTTCAACGCGCAGGCGTTATGAAAAATCTCACCAGATTTGCGTTTTTTGTGAAGTAAATGTAAACAAGCAGAAGTCGTGTGAAGCGACCGTCGCTATTTAGCTAACCTTATGAATTAAGGGGATTAAGAGATAAAAAAGTGACAAAATAGGGGCCGGAAGCAGGCTGAGTTTTGTTTACCTGCCGCCAGCTATCACATTCAGGATGCCTTGAGTGACAGGTCCTGTTCTTCCTTATCGCGCCGTGCGTCGCGGTACTCCTTGGGCGTTTGGTCAAAGTGCTTTTTAAATACCGCATACATGTACTGCAACGATGGATAACCGCAGATCTTGGCAATCTGTGAGGTGGCTTCGTCAGAATTCTCCAGCATCTTGCAGGCACGGCTTAGTTTTTCATTGTGGATCTCATTGTGAATACTGTGGCCACGTTCTTCTTTAAAACGATGTTCAAGGTTTGAACGGGAGACCCCTACGTAGTCGAGCACCTGGTCTACCTTAATACCACGGCAGGCGTTCTGCCGGATATAATGCATTGCCTGCATTACATGTGGATCGCTGATGGCTTTAAAATCGGTAGACTGACGCTCTGCAACACATTCAGGAGGGATCAGCACCGGCTTGCGCGGCTTATTATGGCCTTTCAGGATTCGGTGCAGAGTTTTAGCAGCCTGAACCCCCATTTCAAAGCAACCCTGACGCACTGAGCTCAGGCTAACCCGGCTCAGATAACGGGCCAGTTCATCATCGTCTATACCGATAACCGACATTTTATCCGGGATGAGCATACCAATATGGTCGCACACCTGCAGTAAATGACGCGCTCGCGAGTCGGTAACCGCAATGATCCCCACCGGCGTTGGCAAGCTTCTCAGCCAGTCGGCCAGACGTTTGGTTGTGTATTGCCAGGTTTCAGGCCGTACCGGATGCCCGCGGTAAACATGACACTCATAGCCCTGAGAGCGGGTGATCTCTAATACCGCATTTTCACGTTCCTGGGCCCAGCGATGATGCTCATTCACCGGTGCACCATAAAATGCAAAGCGCTGGATACCTTTTTGTCTGAGGTGCTCAAAGGCAGCCTGGATGAGGGCGTAGTTATCGGTTGCAACATAAGGTACATCGGGGTAATCGGCCGGATTAGCATAAGAGCCGCCGATGCCCACCACCGGCACCTTGGCTTTATGCAGCGCCGCCTGAATTTCCGGGTTATCATAATCGGCGATAATACCATCACCGCTCCATTCATCGAGATGATCAAGACGTGCCATAAAGTCTTCTTCCAGGTACAAATCCCAGTCAACTTTTGACGTTTGCAGATAATCACCAACACCGGCAATGATGCGTCGGTCGTAAATTTTATTGGCGTTAAATAAAAGCGTAATACTGTGTTTATTCTCAAACATGAACTGCCCCGTGCTAGCCGCTTGTGCCCATAGCGGTTAATGTTTCAGACTTTAACTGTCTAGCAATTAACCACTTTGTTTAAATTAAGTAACTTTTTTTTACGATTTTTGTTGTTTCGAAGCATACTAATACACCTTGTTCGAATTAACAAAAAACTAACAAATTTTCGTAATTGCGATTTAGTGATTTCGCAATCAGCATAAGCGCCTAATCTTTCCGGTGAGAGTAACTATGTATATTGGTATTGATCTTGGCACATCCGGTGTCAAAACCATTTTGACCGATGAAAGCGGCCAGGTGGTGGACTCAGCGTCTGCTTCATTAACGGTAGCCATACCGCAACCGCTGTGGTCTGAACAAAATCCAGAAGATTGGTGGACAGCAACCTGTGCCACACTGGATGAATTAAAGCAGCGTAACGACTTATCGGTTGTTAAGGCGCTGGGTCTTGCAGGACAAATGCACGGCGCCACACTGCTTGATAAAGCAGGTCAGGTATTACGCCCGGCGATTCTGTGGAATGACGGTCGCAGTGAAGACCAGTGCCGAACGCTGGAAAGCACTGTAGCAAAAGCACGGGTGATCACTGGTAACCTGGTGATGCCGGGTTTTACTGCTCCCAAATTATTGTGGGTGAAAGAAAACGAGCCCGACACTTTTAATCAGGTAGATAAAGTTCTGCTACCGAAAGACTACCTGCGCTATAAACTCACCGGTGAGTTTGCGTCAGACATGTCAGATTCGGCCGGCACCAGCTGGCTGAACACCGGTGAACGTAGCTGGAGCAAATCCATGCTGATGGCCTGTGGCTTAAGTGAGAATCACATGCCAAAGCTCTATGAAGGTAACGAGATCACCGGCTATCTAAGCACAGCCTCGGCCAGTCGTTGGGGCATGAATGCTGTTCCGGTAGTGGCAGGCGCCGGCGACAACGCCGCCGGTGCAGTTGGTTGTGGCATTGTTGATGCCGGCCAGGCAATGTTGTCGCTGGGCACCTCCGGCGTGTATTTTGCGGTGACCAATGACTACCGCAGCGACCCGGAATCAGCAGTACACAGCTTTTGTCATGCTGTGGGTCATCGCTGGCATCTGATGTCGGTAATGTTGAGCGCGGCCAGTTGCCTGGACTGGTTTGCCAAAAACTCTGGCTATAGCTCCGTTGCCGAACTATTTGACGACGTGGTTAACAACACCCGGCCGGATGATCCGAATACGCCGTTCTTTTTACCTTATTTAACCGGCGAACGCACACCACATAACAATCCCAATGCCAAAGCCGGCTTTTTTGGATTAACCGCTTCCACCACCCGGGCACATATGGCCCAGGCTGTTGTGCAGGGCGTCTCTATGGCGTTGGCTGACGGTATCGATGCGGTGCACGGCTGTGGTATTCAGGTTGACGGGATAAGCCTGATTGGCGGTGGGGTTAAAAGTACTTACTGGCGCCAGTTACTGGCCGATGTCAGCGGCATTGCCATGAATTATCGCAAAGGTGGTGATGTAGGACCGGCTTTAGGAGCGGCAAGGCTGGCACAGCTCGGCGTTTCACCACAAACACCGGTTAGTGATATATGTCCGGTGCCGGAACTGGTTGCCAGCTACGAGCCTGACTCTGCCCTGAAAAACTATTACGTTCAGCGTCGCCAGCAGTTCCGCGAGCTATACTTTTCACTTCATTCACAATTTTAACAAAAAACACAAAAGTCGATGAAGTTTACATAATTGTCGAATACACGCCGATTGCACAGTATTAGCAATCATCATTATAACGGGCCATTCGGCCCACTCAGGAGTTAACTATGGCGGATTTTTTCCAGGACATCAGCCCAATTCAGTACGAAGGTGCCGAGTCCACTAACCCACTGGCATTTAAACACTATAACCCCAAAGAAGTGGTGTTAGGTAAAACCATGGAAGAGCATTTACGCTTTGCTTCCTGCTACTGGCACAACTTCTGCTGGGACGGCGCCGACGTGTTTGGCGGTAATACCTTCGACCGTCCCTGGTTGCAGCCAGGCGATGCCATGGAGCGAGCAAAACAAAAAGCAGATGTCGCCTTTGAGTTTTTTAGCAAACTCGGCGCACCTTACTATTGCTTTCACGACATTGACGTAGCACCAGAGGGTGACAGCGTTAACGATTATATTCGTAATTTCAGTGAAATGACTGAAGTACTGGCGGCCAAGCAGGAAGCCACCGGCATGAAACTGTTATGGGGCACTGCTAACGTCTTCAGTCACCCGCGTTATATGTCAGGCGCAGCGACCAATCCGGATCCGGAAATCTTTGCCCGCGCAGCAACTCAGGTATTTCACGCCATGAACGCCACTAAAACCCTTGGCGGTGCTAACTATGTGCTGTGGGGTGGCCGTGAGGGTTACGAAACACTGCTCAATACCGATCTCAAGCGTGAGCGTGCTCAGCTTGGCCGCTTTATGAATATGGTGGTGGAGCATAAACACAAAATTGGTTTTGACGGTTTGCTGCTGATAGAGCCAAAACCTCAGGAGCCAACTAAACACCAGTACGATTACGATACGGCAACCGTTTATGGCTTCCTGAAAGAATTCGGCCTGGAAAAGGAGTTCGCGGTAAATATCGAAGCCAACCATGCAACTTTATCCGGCCATTCCTTCCACCACGAAATTGCCACGGCATTTGCACTGGGTGTGTTCGGATCCATTGATGCCAACCGCGGTGACGCACAGTTAGGCTGGGATACTGACCAGTTCCCTAACAGCGTGGAAGAAATGACGCTGATCTGTTACGAAATTCTCAAAAACGGCGGTTACACCTCAGGTGGCTTTAACTTCGACACCAAGTTACGCCGTCAGAGTATTGATGCGGCAGATCTGTTCCACGGCCATATTGGTGGTATGGATACCTGTGCTCTGGGTCTGAAAAAAGCCGCAGCAATGCTTGAAAACGACTTTATTGCCGATGCGAAAGCCAAGCGTTACGCGGGCTGGAACGGCGAGCTGGGCGAGAAAATCCTCAACGGTGCTTTCTCTCTGGAGTCACTGGCCGGCTTAACCACTGAGCAGCAGCTTAACCCAAGACAGGTATCTGGCAGTCAGGAACTGCTGGAAAACCAGGTTAACCAGGTTATCTTCCGCTAAGTCGTTATTTTTACTTAAAAAGTGCAGACAACCTCTGCACTTTTTTTGTTTCTGAAGGAGACATAATTTGATTCGGTTACTTTTGCTATGTACCTGTCTTATCGCCCAATGTGCAGGGGCAGCCACCACATTACACCGGCTTATTTCAGACAACGCGGTGTTACAACGCAATAAGCCTGTTCTGTTAACCGGCACCACAGATTCAAAAGCACCGGTTCAAATTTTCTTTGACGGCGAACTGCTGGGTGAAACCAGCGCAAGCAACGGCAAATGGCGCTTTGAGTTACCAGCCCAACCCGCCGGCGGCCCCCATCAGCTTATTATCAAAAGCAACGACACCCTTACCGTTAATGACTTGCACTTTGGTGATGTGTGGCTAACCTCTGGGCAGTCAAACATGGAGCTGACCATGGCCCGTGTTGAAGAGGCCTATCCGCTCGATGTAGCCGAAGCAGATTTTCCGCTGATCCGCGAATTCACGGTGCCCGATATCTACCGTTTCGATGGCCAGAACAGCGATTACAGTGGCGGTCAGTGGCGCAGTGCCACGCAGCAAAACATTCGCCATCTGTCAGCCGTAGCTTACTACTTTGCCCGCCAGATCCACCTTGATCAGAATGTGCCCATAGGCATTGTTAATGCGTCGCTGGGTGGCTCGCCGATTGAGGCCTGGATGCACAAAGACATTCTTGGCCCCTATCCGGATAAAATTGCCGCCGGTGAACGCTTTGCCGATCCGGCAGTAGACGAGCAAACCCGCAAAGAGGATAAAGCCCGCTCAGATGCCTGGTATGCAAAACTCCATCAGTCCGATAAAGGCTTACAGTCTAACCCCAGCTGGTATGACCCGAGCCTCGACGACAGCGACTGGCAATCAATCACCCTGCCCGGCAATCTGCCAACTAACGGCGAAGGCTTTATTGGTGTGTGGTGGCTCAGAAAAACAATTCACCTGGACGAAGTTCCCGCGGAGCCTGTCACACTCCGATTAGGACGCATTGTTGACGCCGACACGGCGTATATCAACGGCCATGAAGTTGGCGGCACAGGTTATCAGTACCCTCCACGGCGCTACAATGTTACGCCGGACATGCTTAAAAAAGGCGAAAATGTTATCGCCATTCGCATTACCTCCGGCGGTGGTTCAACAGGATTTGTGCAGGACAAGGCTTACTTTTTAGGCACCGACAAGGCGCGTTATCCACTGGCAGGCGAATGGCATTACAAGATTGCCGCCGAAATGCCCCGCCTGAAAGGTTCGACGTTTATCCGCTGGCAACCCATGGGGCTCTACAATGCAATGATAGCGCCAGCGACCCACTTCCCGCTTACCGGGGCCCTGTGGTATCAGGGTGAGTCGAACAGCGGCGCGCCCAATGACTACGCCGACAAGCTAACCGCAATGATTAAGCACTGGCGTGGTCAGTGGCAACAGCCGGACATGCCTTTCATTATTGTTCAGCTAACCAATTTTATGGCTCGCCGGGCTCAGCCGGTTGAAAGCAACTGGGCAGTTCTGCGAGACCAGCAACGCCAGGTTGGAACGCTTGATAACACCGCTTCTGTGGTCACCCTGGATGTGGGAGAGTGGAACGACATCCATCCGGTCAATAAGGCTACTGCAGGAGAAAGGCTTGCACTGGCTGCCCGCAACATCGCCTACGGCCAGGACATTGCTTATCAGGGCCCGGTGCCGACTACAGCAGAGCGACAGGACGACAAAGTCATTGTGCACTTTAGCCATACCGGCGAGGGCCTGACTGAAGCATCCCCCTTAACGCAGAGCTTTGCTATTGCCGGCGCTGATAACCAGTACTACTGGGCTGACGTACGCATTAGCAACGACAAGGTGATTCTATCCAGCGCTAAGGTCAGTCAACCGGTTCACGTTCGTTATGGCTGGGCTGATAACCCCGAACCCGGTTTGTTCAGTAGTACCGGGCTTCCCGCAGCGGCTTTCAGTATGGCCGTCACCAGCGCAACCAATGCTGATTAATCTTTGTTTCAGGCCGGAGTAAATATGAGCACTAAACTACTATCATTTAGCAAGCTGGCGATGTCTTTATCACTGGTTTTCGCCATAGGAGCCTGTTCGGGCGTTAACAGCACAAGCAGCACTGCCAGCTCAGCAACCCCAGATAGCCAAGCGCAGCCCGTTGAATTCTATGCCAATCAGGTTGGCTTTTTGCCCCAGCAGCAAAAGCATATCGTGGTAAGAACTTCCCAGATGCTTGCTTATCGGGTAACCCATACTGCCAGCGGTAAGACCGTGCTGGAAGGCACCACCAGTTCACCGGACTACTGGCCACTGGCAGATCAAACCGTGGCTATAGCAGACGTGAGCAGTATTACTGCTCCCGGCCTTTACCGGCTGTCTCTTGGCGACAACGACTACACCACGTTCAGAATTTCTGTCCAACGTGTGAGCGCCCTGCATGATGCGGCGATTAAAGCGTACTATTACAATCGTGCCGGCATGGCGCTGGACCCGGCCTTTGCCGGTAAATGGCACCGCAAAGCCGGCCACCCGGACACCTATGTGCTTAACCTCAACCAGCCGCAGGTTAGCCTGGCAAGCCCCAAAGGCTGGTACGACGCTGGTGATTACAATAAATATAGTGTTAATTCCGGCATATCGACCTACACCCTGATGCGGGCATACCTCGACTTCCCGGCTTTTTATGCGCAGCGACGCTGGAATATCCCGGAGTCCACCAACAACCAGCCCGATTTACTCGATGAAATCAACTGGAACCTGGACTGGATGCTAACCATGCAGGACAGCGACGGCGGCGTTTATCATAAGCTCACCACGTTAAACTTTGCCCCGGCGGTAATGCCGGCACAGGCCACAGAGCAGCGTTATGTGGTGGCCAAGGGCACTGCCGCGTCGCTCAATTTTGCAGCGGTGATGGCAACAGCCGCCAGAGTGTACCCGCAACGGCAAAGCAATTTTCTGGCTGCAGCGAAAAAAGCCTGGCAATGGGCATTAGAAAACCCGCAAATGGCCTATAAGAATGCACAAAACGTAAAAACCGGGGAATACGGCGACTCATCGTTTAGCGATGAATTTGCCTGGGCCGCCAGTGAGCTGTTTGTTACCACCGGCGAGCAGGACTATCTCAGTGAGGCAGAAAATTACCTGGGCTCCCCTGCCACCCCGGGCTGGTCTGATACTATGGGATTAGCCTATCTGTCATTACTCTCTGAGCAAGGGCAAAACGCTCTTCCCGCCGAGCGCTACCAGGCGTTAAAGACGCGCTTTCTGGACTACGCTGACGCACTGGTAAAAACCAGCCAGGCATCACCGTTCAGAACAGCCATGACCGCCAACGATTTTGTGTGGGGTAGTAACGGCGTTGCCATGAATCACGCAATGGTTTTAGCCAGCGCCTTCCGGCTTAGCAATAACGTCGACTACCGTCATGCCTTCACTGGCTTGGTGGACTATGTACTGGGTAAAAACCCGGTGGGCTACAGCTATGTCACCGGGTTTGGTGAAACATCGCCACGCTTTATCCACCATCGCCAATCCCACGCCGACGGTATAGCCGAACCCGTACCGGGCTTTTTAGTGGGCGGCGCTCAAAACGGCCAACAGGATAACTGCCAGTACAGTACCTCGTTGCCGGCCACTTCATACAAAGACAACTGGTGTAGCTACTCTACTAACGAAGTCACGATCAACTGGAATGCCCCATTGGTATATTCGCTGGCAGCAATGATCACCCTAACAAAATAAGTATGTAGGTGTGGGGTAACAAATGTAAACCATTTGTTACCCCACACTCCCATCAGACTTGTAATATAATAATTCAAATAAGGCGAATTAATCTCATAAATTCAGACTATTAGCCATCATTCTTACAACTTTTTGTTAAATAAATGTTGCGATATATGGTTTCTAGTTTGTGATATTTTAACATCCCATTGATAGTTATGCCGGCTTCAACGAGTATGCTCCCACCATAGTTGGCTTTCAAAATAGAGGTTACCAGCCGGTCAGCTTCAAAGCCAAGTAAATGGATAACAATAACTCCATACTATTCCAGCGGAGAAGTAAAAATGGCTAGGATTCGGGCACACAGAAATAACCGATACGCTACAACCTTTAATAAATCCCTCGTTGCACTAACGATCCTTTCTGCTTTGCATGGCGCAAACGCCCAGGAACAGGACGATCAGGAAAACACGGTATCCAGCGAAGAAGAAGTCGTAGAAAAAATTGAAGTTAAGGGGATCCGCGGCAATCTCCTAAATGCACAGAACCTTAAACGTTATTCCGATACGGTAGTGGATGCCATTACCGCCGATGACATCGGTACACTGCCCGACCGCAGTGTTCTTGAAGCCATTCAGCGATTACCCGGTGTATCCATTGAACGCTTTGCAGGCCCCGACGACCCAGACCACTTTAGCGTTGAAGGCAGTGGCGCCATTATTCGTGGCATGACCCAGACACGAAGTGAATTTAACGGGCGTGACTCTTTCACGGCTAATAGTGGTCGGGGCCTTTCTTTTCAGGATGTATCGCCTGAGTTGATGGGCGGTGTGGATATTTACAAAAACCAGACCGCCGACATGATTGAAGGCGGGATTGGCGGTACCGTTAGTCTGCGCACCCGCAAACCCTTTGATTCAGAGGGCCGGGTTATTGCGTTTGGTGGCGATTACTCTTATGGCGATTTGGCCGAAAAAGGCAGTCCCACATTTTCCGGGCTCTACAGCGATCGTATCGACCTTGCTGAAAAAGGCGAGATTGGCTTCCTGGTTAACTATGCTAACTCACAACTTTACGGTGAGTCACATGGTATTCAGTCTGATGCCTACGTACAGACCTACGCCCGCGATATAGCGGGGGCGGAAGCCTTTACCGGCGCAGACAACAACGGTACGGTGTGGATGCCTAACGCGTCGAACCTGCTTAAAAAGTTTGACGACCGCAAACGAGAGGGCTTTGCCAGTACCCTGCAATGGGAAAATGAAGATGAAACCCTGTTGGCGACCATGCAGTACATTCGCTCTGATGCGTCATTATCGTGGCATGAGCAGGCGGTTAAATATCAGGGCGGTTACTACAATCTGGATAATCGCCGCACCCGGGCGCTGGAAGGCACCGAGTTTGAGTTCGATGACGATGGCCTGTTTGGCTCTGGTACCATGGTACAGGGCGTTGACGGCTGGCGCGCCGCCGATGGGAACAACGATCGGGTAATCCGCTCATGGGAAAGCGGCGGTCGCCCGCAATTTGGCTATCCCTACCAGTTTGATTCGCGTGTAAAACAAACCGATACCCTGGTTGAGGATCTGTCGTTTAACCTTGAGTGGATGGCTACTGATGCACTGGAGCTGGAAGCTGATGTACAGTACATCAAAGCCAAAACCCGCGATGACGATGTGGTGTTACATACTGCCGCATTTGCCGGTCAGACTTATGACGTAACCGGCAGCACACCTACCATGACCCTCATCGAACCCTATTTTGGTTACCGGGATGCAAACCCCGACGTTTATGCCGAAGGGAATTATCCGGGCTTTACCGGCGACCCGGCTGGCGACAGCAACTACTTCCAGGACCCCACGTCTTATTTCCTGCGTAGTGCCATGGACCACTGGGAACGTTCCGAGGGTGATTCTTTTGCGACCAGACTGGATGCTACGTATCACCTCGACAGTGACGGTATTTTCACTTCAGTACAATCAGGTGTGCGCTACGCAAAGCGGGAACAGACCGTACGCTCTACCAGCTACAACTGGGGAGCATTAGGTCCAGAGTTCAGCAGTGCCGCACCTGCCGGCTGGCTAGACACCATTCCGGTCGATGCAAGTAATTTTGAACTGGTCGACTGGTCTGATTTTCATGGGGGTGGCATCGCCGATATCCCGGGCAATCAAACTATTCATGCTACCGAAGCTTATGTGCGGTCGATTATCGCTGGCGCTCGTCCCTATATGACGGGCGGAGGCACATGGGAGCCCTACCCGGACCGTCCCGGTGTCGATGATAAGTACGGTATCTTTACCCCCGGCGAGGTCAATCTGACCACCGAGGAGAATAAAGCAATTTACCTGCGGGTAAACTTTGAAGGCACAGGCGATCTGCGCTATAGCGGTAACATTGGCTTGCGCTATGTACAACTCGACCGTCAGGCCGATGGTGCAGTGACCTTTCCGGATTTAGTGCCGGACTTCATGCCACCTGAGGCTTTACAGGGTGCTCCGCTAACCGCTGAAATTGTTACCAACTGGCTCAATGAACAGATTAATGCAGGCAATTATGCCGACCTTGAGGAAGCTCTCGAGGCCGAAGAAAACCGCTGGATTGGCGATCAACGCAACTACCTGTCTAATGCCGAGCGTAATTTTGGTAATGATGCTGAAGAACGCCTGTCTGCCGAAACCGACTTTGATATGCTGCTACCCAGCTTTAACCTGAAAATCGAAGTCGCCGATGATCTCATTACCCGCTTCGCGTTCTCAAAAGCCGTTGCGCTACCTGATATGTCGGATATCCGTAACCGTGCCACGCTGGGTACTGAGTCTATCCAGGCTATCCGTCCAATCAGTAATCCTGATCCGGAGAATCCACCAGAGCCAGGTGAGAATCTGATCCAGTCGGCCTATGTGCCAGCCTGGACCGGCTCTGGCGGTAACCCGTTCTTAAAACCGATGGAATCTACCCAGTACGATCTTGCACTGGAATGGTATTTTGCTGAGGTTGGTCAGTTGAGTGTGACCTATTTCCATAAAGACCTGAAAAACTACTTCATTCAGGGCGCAGCGGTGCAGGAGTACACCAACCCCACCACCGGTCAGGTGCAGTCGGCGCTTGTCAACTCCACCACCAATGGCGGTAAAGGCAAAATGGACGGCGTTGAAATTGCCTATCAACAATTCTACGACATGCTTCCGGCGCCATGGGATGGGCTGGGTGTGCAGGCTACCTACACTTATATCAATGCGTCCGGCGTGCCCAATAACGAAGTAGATGTAGAAGATGAAAGCTGGTTAGGCGATGATTTTACCGACACTGGTATTCGCGTAAATCTGGATAATGTGCCGCTACAAGGTCAGTCAAAACATACTGCCAATATTGTGGCCATGTATGAGAAGAATGGCTGGAGTGCACGACTGGCGTATAACTGGCGTTCACGTTACCTGCTTACTACCCGTGACGTCATCTCCAAGGCACCGCTGTTTTATAACGATATTGGTCAGTTAGACGGCTCCATATTCTACAACTGGAACGAGAATGTTACGGTGGGTATTCAAGGCACCAACCTGACCAATTCGCAGTCTGAAACCATTATGGTATTAAATAACGAAGGACAGGAAGCAGGCCGCTCGTGGTTTAAATCAGACCGCCGTCTGGCATTTGTAATTAGAGCAAACTTTTAATCACACGTGCACGGCGTAATGGATCAGGCCCTGGCTAAGGGCCTGATTTTTTTGTTTCAGGGGTAAACATGCAAACACAATTAAAAAAAATCATCATTCTGGGTGGCGGTTCCGCTGGCTGGATGACGGCTGCCGCACTAGGCAAAATTTTAAGTAAACACCCCTGTGACATTCAGGTCATTGAGTCAGAAGAAATTGGTACCGTGGGGGTTGGCGAAGCGACTATCCCGCAAATCCAGTTGTTCAACGACTTAATCGGGCTGGATGAAGATACCTTTTTAAAACGCACCCAGGGCACTTTTAAACTGGGGATCCAATTTCAGAACTGGCGCAAGCCAGGCCATAGCTACTACCACGCGTTTGGTGAGGTGGGCAAAAATATGGAAGGTGTGCACTTTTATCAGTACTGGCTCAAAATGCGCCAGCAAGGTAAAGCCGCGCCACTGGATGAATACACGCTATCGTCGTTGGCCTGCAACGAAAAGCGTTTTATGCGCCCCTTTGAAGCGGGCAACTCGCCGCTTTCAAACATCGCCTATGCGTTTCATTTCGATGCCGGCCTGTATGCTAAATTTCTGCGAGAGGTGGCCGAAAGCCATGGCGTGCAGCGTACGGAAGGTAAAGTCACTGAAGTCCGTCAGCACCCGGACGGCTCTATGCAGTCACTGATTCTGGAAAACGGTAACGAACATGATGCCGACTTCTTTATCGACTGCTCCGGCTTTCGCGCTCTGCTAATCGAGCAAACCCTGAAAACCGGTTATGAAGACTGGCGTCATTGGCTACCCTGCGATCGCGCCGTCACAGCGCCATCATCGCTCACCGAAACGCCCTGGCCATTTACCCGGGCTGCCGCTCAGCAAGCCGGTTGGCAGTGGCGTATTCCGTTGCAACACAGAGTAGGTAACGGCCACGTTTATTGCAGTGAATTTATGACCGACGAGGAAGCAGAAAACACCCTGCGATTAAACATCGAGGGCGACCTGCTGGCCGACCCGCGACAAATTCGATTTGTCACCGGTAAACGAAATAAGTTCTGGCACAAGAACTGTCTGGCAGTAGGCTTATCCGGCGGCTTTATGGAGCCACTGGAGTCCACCAGCCTGCATCTGGTGCAGGTAGCGATTTCCAAATTCTTTAGCTACTTTCCGTTTCAGCAACCGTGCCAGAGTGATATTGACCAGTACAACGCAGAGATGGACTTTGAATTTACCCGTATCCGCGATTTTCTGATCCTGCACTATCATGTTACCGAGCGAGAGGACACAGAGTTCTGGCGTTACTGTAAACATATGCCTATCCCCGACACCTTGCAGGAAAAAATCGACCACTTTAAGGCTAACGGCCGCATCAGCCGTTTTAATAACGAGTTGTTTAATGATCTGAGCTGGTTTGAGGTGATGTACGGCCAGGGCCTGCGCCCCGAGGGATATCACGCGCTGGCCGACATTTTTCCGGAGGAGGAACTGGCCCGGCGCCTGGAAGGGATCCAGCGAGTGGTGAGAAAATCCGTGGATTACATGCCCGGCCACGCCGAGTTTATTGCTAAAACCTGTGCCGCAAACCGTGACTAATATCAGGATGCTGCCGGTCCCCGGCAGTAATCATCAGGTGCTGGTGATCGACGATTTTATGCCTGCGCCAGACAAATTAATCGATTACGCGGTGGCCCCGCAACAGCCACCCAGTGAATCGCCGGTGTACCCGGGTCTGAGGGCGCCAGTACCGCCCGGCTATCTGAAATACGCCATAGCCACCATAAACCGGGCTTTTCAGCACGAAAAGTTCACTGCAAGGGTAAGTGATGGTGAAGCCTACTTTGCCATGGTAACCCGTGCAGCTGACGAGTTAACCCTTGAGCAATCTATCCCCCACTTTGACCGGCCGCTGCTCAATGAGTACGCTGTCGTTCATTACCTGTGTTCACCGGCGTTTGGCGGAACCAGCTTTTACCGTTACAAACCTACCGCACAGGTGGCAATCACCCGGCCTGGTCTTCAGGCTTATCAACAAAATTTGGCGCAACACCTGAAAACTTATCCCGCTGAACGCGGCTATATAAACGGTGATACGCCATTATTTGAACGGGTATTGCAGGTGTCCTGTGAGTTTAACCGGGCTGTGATTTACCCCTGTGCGCTGCTTCACTCTGGGGATATCGCGAAGCGGTTTATTGCGGATTTAAACCCGTACACCGCTCGCTTTACCGTTACCGCCTTTTTACGCTAGTTACTCCGGCGTAACCAGCTCAGCCACGGCGTGATAAGCCGCTTTGTGCTCGCCCTCGCGGTCCAGCAGCAGTGGGTAATCCGTGCGCCCGCGAATAGGCCAGTTATTGCGCCAGGAGTCACCGTCGGTAATGCCCCACAAGGTAACGCGGCTGATATGCCCGGCATGCTTAAGAAACAGAGCAAACAACGATTCATATTTGCCAGCCAGATCTTGTTGCTGCTTCTCGGGTAAGCCGTCAACATAAGGGTCATAAACCGGATGCGCGGTAAAACTCTGGGTAATATCCGCGCCGGTATGGGCATTTTCCGGTAGGGGTAATACGGTAACGTCCAGTTCGGTAATGGCTACATTTGTACCGGCGTTAATCAGCGCTGTAATGCTTTGCTCAACATCACTGATGGCCGGATAGAACAACGAATAGTGGCCCTGCATGCCCACGGCATGTACTTTAATGCCTTTGCTGGCCAATTGTTTAACCAGCCGGACGGCCCCCGCCACTTTTTGCGGCTTGTACAGGTTGTAATCGTTGTAGTACAGCTCGGCGGAGGGATCGGCCTGCCTGGCATATTTAAAGGCGTATTCAATGTAGTCGTCGCCGATGATGCGCCGCCAGGGTGTGTCCCGCAACGAGCCATCGTCATTGAGTGCTTCATTGACAACATCCCAACCTGCTACCTGCCCCTTGTACCGACCCACCAGCGTGTATATGTGCGCTTTCATGCGGGCGAGTAACACTTCCCGGCTCACTTCTTCGCCAGCATCGTCGGTAAACACCCAGTCGGGAGTTTGCTGATGCCAGACCAATGTGTGACCAATAACCTTGCCGTTACAGTGTTCAGCAATGCGAATTAACTGATCAGCCATGGCAAAGGAAAAAACGCCCGGCTCTGGTTGAATATGCTGCCATTTCATCGCATTTTCAGCAGTAAAAGCATTAAAATCGCGACATTCCGGCGTGTTTTTAGCTGGCAATGGTGACTTCAGTGTGCCCGACTTCACCGCCGTGCCAACCAAAAATTTTCCTTCATAAGCATTCGCCAGGCTATTGCCCGGATTGGCAGCGCAGCCAGTTAACAGACAGGGGACTAGTAACGCAGCGGTCAGACGACTCAACATCATCAGGCTCCTTTACTGCAACTCAATACGGGTGTGGGCAACTTTCTCCGGCTTACCAAAGCCTGGCTGACCATCTCCCATGTACACATCGAGTGTTCCGGTATAAGGGACTTTTTGCCCTCGATCGTTAATGTATACCAACTCGTCTGCACTCAGCGTGAGTGAAACCGTCTGCGTTTCACCTGCGCCAACCTCCGTACGGGTAAAGCCCTTAAGACTAAGTTTAGGTGTATTTACCGGTGCATCCGGCATACTCACATAAACCTGAGTCACCTGACTGGCAGCCTGCTCCCCCAGGTTATTAAGCGTTACCTGCAGCGTTAAATCTTCTCCAGAAACCAGCGATGCCGGGGCTTGTAAGTTGCTATATTGCATAGCGCTGTAACCAAGGCCATAACCGAAAGCATAGAGCACATCGCCTTCGAAGTAACGATAGGTACGGTTCGCCATGGCGTAATCATCGAGCGGCGCAAAGCCATCAAGATTCTTGTAGAAGGTAACCGGCAGGCGACCCGAAGGGTTCACTTCACCCCACAGAATTCGCGCCAAAGCAGTACCGGTGGCTTCCCCCGGATAGAATGCCTGAATGATCGCATCCACATTTTGCTGCTCCCAGTTGAGCGCCATGGCACTACCACTGAAGTTAACCAGTACCACCGGTTTACCGAGTTTTTCTACCGCTTTGATCAGTGCCTGTTGCTCTGCGGGTAAGGCAATGCTGGTGCGATCGCCATAGTTAAAGCCTTCCAGCTTAACCGGCATTTCTTCCCCCTCTATACGGGGAGAAATCCCCACCGCCATTACCACCACATCGGCTGCGGCCGCTTTTGCCAGGGCTTCTTCCTGCAGCGCTTTGCTCTCATTCACCCAGCGCAGTTGCCATTCTGCCCGCAGGCCGCCGGCGGTATTGCTAACCGGATTGGATACCACCTTATGACTGACCTTAAAGTCGTAGCTTTGCTTTGCTTTCAGCTCCACCGCACCATTTACCACCTCACCGTTAAGCGTTACTTCACCCGGCCCGTCGAATCGGTAACTGCCGGACTCCTGCGGCACAAGCTGGCCACGTGCCACCAAAGCAAAGTCATCCAGCCACTTACCGCTAACCGGCGAGCGCAGGGGACGCATTAGCAATTTATTCAGTACCTCAGAGTGCACTGCGCTACCGGTTTGCCTGGCTGGCACCCTTAATGAAGAGAAATCGGTGATAGCTTCACGTGCTACAGCATAGTATTCCACCTTCACGCCGGGGCTTAATTCACCTGATTCATCGTGGTGAAACAACACCGAATCATCGAGGATTTGCCAGTGGCCGTAAATGTCATCAATCAGGGCACTGCCTGGCGCATAAGGCACGGCTTCATTGCCCGTGTAATTTTTAATGCCCTGAAGCACGGTAACCGGATTAACCGGCAGACCATTGTAATTACCCAGCAGCACATCCTGATTGTCTGCGTTGGGCCCAATCACTGCCACCTTAACTCCCGGTTGAAGTGGTAGTACGCCATTGTTTTTGAGCATTACCAGGGAGCGTTCAGACGCTTTTTGCGTGAGGGCCAGATGCTCTTCATTCCCCACTACCTCCAGCGGAATATCAGCAAAGGGGACGCTACTATCGGGGTCGAACATGCCCAGTTTAAAGCGGGTCATCATCAGGCGGCCTACAGCCTGATCTATCAACGACTCCTCAATAAAGCCCTTTTGTACGGCAAAGGTAAGGTTGGCATAAATGCTCAGGCGTCCGGTGCCACAATTCAGATCGGTACCACTTTTTACTGCCCAGGCTGCCGCAGCTGCTGGTGAGCGCGTTACATTGTGGGCTTTAGGATCGTAAAAATCGGCAATCGCACCACAGTCAGACATTACGTGACCATCAAACTGGTAACTACCGCGCAGAATATCTTTGAGTAAGCGGTCTGAGCCGCAGGCCGGGGCGCCGTTGACCCGGTTGTAGGCACACATAACCGCCTCAACATCGGCATCCACTACCGCCTTTTCAAAAGCCGGTAAGTAGGTTTCAAACAAGTCTTTATCCGATACCACATAGTCATCAGAATGGCGTGAGACTTCCGGCCCGTTGTGCACAGCAAAGTGCTTGGCGGTGGCAGCGGTTTTTAAATAGGTGTCATCATCACCCTGTAAACCACTGATGAACGCAACACCCAGCTCGCCGGTCAGGTAAGGATCCTCCCCATAAGTTTCCTGGCCTCGCCCCCAGCGCGGATCGCGGAAAATATTAATATTTGGCGACCAGTAAGTTAATCCGGTATAGCGATAACTCAACCCACGTTCCTTGAAGGCATGGTGCTTAGCGCGGCCTTCATCAGAAATGACTGTAGCAATTTCATTCAACAACTCCCGGTCCCACATTGCAGCCATGCCGATTGCCTGGGGAAACACCGTTGCCTCACCCGCCCTGGCGACACCATGCAGAGCCTCATTCCAATAGTCGTAGGCGGGTACATTCAGCCGCTCGATGGCCGGTGCATCGTTGTACATTTGAGCCACTTTTTCTGCCAACGACATTCTGCCCACCAGGTCATTGACCCTTTGATTTATTGGCAATGAAGTATCCTGATACGGCAGAACCTGCTCAGGTTGTGAGTTTTCACTCTCATTTACACTGTTTGTAGTATTACTTTCGCTACAAGCGCTGAGGGTAAGCGCCAGCGTCAGCCAGGTTGCCAGCCGGCATTTGGCCAGCAGGTCGATATTGCTTTTTTTATGGATGGGTAGTTTCATCAGATGCCTCAACAATTGAATTACAGGCACCATACCGGATGGGGTATCTGGCACAATCGTAGGACGGCAAAACGTAAACAAAAAGTTAAAAAACGCTAGACTTATCGTTGAATCTTACTTCATTCATGTTCCTTTGACTGGCAGGCACCGCGCGTTTCAGTCGTAACAATGAAAGCCCCCTTTGAATATACTTTTATCTCAACTTAACTCGATTAAGTATCGGTTTTAAGCCTGGTTTACGTTAAACTGTGGCCAATTTTGCAACTGGTAAGACGACTGTAGTGAAAACCCTATTACATAGCCTTAACGGCGCGCTGTCGGCGCTACTTTACGGGCTCAATACGCTGTTCTGGGTGCCATTGGTATTAGCCCTGGCAGTGTTAAAGCTTTTGGTTCCGCTTAAACCCTGGCGGACCTTTATGACTTATCTTCTGGATGCCTGCGCTGTAGGTTGGATAAGCGTTAATAACTTTAATCAACGGCTGTTCAGTCGCACTACGCTGGAAGTCTCAGGGCTGGAAGGGCTGGCCCGGAATGACTGGTACCTGGTAATTGCCAATCACCAGTCCTGGGTTGATATTTTATTACTTCAGCGAGTATTTAACCGCGAAGTCCCGTTTTTGAAGTTTTTCCTTAAGCAGCAACTGATCTGGGTCCCCTTTTTAGGTCTGGCCTGGTGGGCGCTGGACTTTCCTTTTATGCGCCGCTACAGCAAGTCATTCCTGGCCAAAAACCCGCACTTAAAAGGTAAAGACATGGAAACGACCAAAAAGGCTTGCGAAAAATTTCAGTACAAACCCACCAGCATTATGAATTTTGTCGAAGGCACACGCTTCACTAAAGAAAAGCATGCCCGTCAGGTCTCGCCTTTTAAGCACCTGTTAAAACCCAAGGCCGGAGGCATAGCTTTTGTTCTAAACGCCATGGGCGGTCAGCTTCATCATTTAATTGATGTCACGATTTTTTATCCTGCCGGTACGCCATCCTTCTGGGATTTTATTAACGGTTCAGTCAGTAAGATAAAATTGCACGTAGACGTAAAACCGCTGAAAGACCTGTTTCCGGAAGATATAAAGGTGATGGACTATTTTGAAAACCCCGAACAACGGGCCCGTTTTCAGCAATGGCTCAATCAACAGTGGCAGGCAAAGGACCAACGCCTGGAAAACTGGAAGACGGTGTAAACGATGCTTAGAGTAGTCCTGGCCCCACTGATCTTTGTTATCCATTTGCCTCTGCAACTGGCCAACCTTGCCCTGTGGGGCGGGTTGGTTATTGTGTTTGGCTTGCTGCGCTTTTTATTGCCCATTGGCGCAGTGCAGCGAGCGCTGGCACCGCTGATGAACCTCTTTATGCTGTGTTTTGGTAAATGCAGCTTAGCGCTGATCCGGCTGTTTAACCCGGTCATCCTTGATTACCGGGTTCGGGGTGAGCTAAGTAAAGAAAACTGGTATCTGATGGTTGCCAACCACCTGAGCTATCTGGACATTGTCCTGCTCATCGAATTCTCGGCCTTTCGGATCCCAGCACCTAAGTTCTTCCTGAAACAGGAGCTTATCTGGCTACCTTTTGTTGGCCTGGCCGCCTGGGCGCTGGAAATGCCGTTTATGAAACGCTATTCGGCCGCCTACCTGAAAAAATACCCGCACAAACAGGGCGCCGATATCGAAACCACCAAACGCTACTGCCAGAAGTTTCGCCATAAACCCACTACCGTCATCAACTTTGTGGAAGGAACCCGATTTACCCCGGCCAAGCATGCCAGTAAAAAAAGCCCCTACCAGCACCTGTTGCCGCCTAAGGCCGGCGGTATTGCTTTCACCCTGGCAACCATGGGCGAGTTGTTCACCAATATTCTGGATATCTCGCTACTGTATCCAGACAATCCAAAGCATCCGATGCTGGCCATGTTAAGTGGTCAAATGCGACGAATCGTTGTAGATGTCAATGTAGTTGACATTCCGGCCGAAGCCATTGGCGATTATTATACGGATGAACAGTTTAAAGCTGGTTTCCAGCAGTGGGTGAATACCCTTTGGCAGGACAAAGACCGCAACATTATTGGATTAAAAAAGGGTAACTAAATGGTCACAGCGGAAACGCTTCGTGAAAACTTCGTTGAGCTGCTCAGGCAGCTTGACACCGATATCGTACTAAACGGCTCGCTGTATAACAGCTTTTCGTTATTGCTGATATTTGTGCTGGCGATCACCGGCCTGTTAATTAGCAGAATCGCACTGAATTCGGTCGTTACCCGCTGGATCCTGAAAAGCAAAACTCACTGGGATGACGCACTACACAGCCACGGTTTTTTCAAACGATTAATTCACCTGACTCCGGCACTGACTATCTTTGCCTGTACCCATGTACTGTTAACCACAGACAGCCTGCTGTATACCGTTCTGCTGAAATGCTCTCTGCTGTATCTGATGACCGTAGCGGCGCTGTCTGTCAGCGCATTGCTTAATACGTTTGAAGACTGGTATAACTCCACCCCTTTTGCTGCGCAAGCCTCGATTACCGGCTTTGTGCAAGTGGCCAAGCTGGTGCTGTTTATTGTGCTGATGTTGCTCAGCGTATCGCTGATTGTAGAGCGCAGCCCGCTGTTGTTGCTATCCGGCTTAACGGCTATTGCCGCTGTATTGTTACTGATATTCCGCGACACCATTCTGGGTTTTGTGGCCGGTATTCAGATAACAGCCAACCGATTGTTTACCAATGGCGACTGGATCCAGGTCGATAAATTTGGCGTTGACGGCGAGATCATCGAGCTCGGATTAACCAACGTAAAGGTGAGAAATTGGGATAATACGATTTCCACTATCCCTACCTACTCACTAACCAATGAAGCGATTAAAAACTGGCGCGGGATGCAGGAATCAGGCGGACGCCGCATCAAGCGCGCGGTGTATATCGATATCCACTCTATCTGCCTGTACGACGAGAAAAGTCTGCAAAAAGTAGCCAAAATTCGCTTTATTGCTGATTACATCAAAAGCAAAATTGACGAATTGCAACGCTACCACAAAGATAACTCCATTGATGAAGGCGACTTACTTAATCGCCGCGCATTAACCAATATCGGTACTTTTCGCGCCTATCTGGAAGCCTATTTAAATAAACACCCTAAAATTAATCAGGACATGACGCTGATGGTACGGCAGTTGCCGCCTAATGAGTTAGGATTGCCCTTAGAAGTGTATTGCTTTTGCCGGGATAAGTCCTGGGTAGCCTACGAGAAGGTACAGGCTGACATTTTCGACCACATTATGGCCATGCTGCCACTGTTCGACCTAAGAGCCTACCAACGCGATAGCCATTTAGCGGCACTTTCGGGCCCTGCACCACAAAGCCAGTCAGATGAGGCAACTGAGGCAACTGAGGCCATAAAAGACTGACACAAAAAAAGCGCTCAAATGAGCGCTTTTTGTTTACCGAAAATCGGTGAGCCGTTAATTAGCCGATTACGTAGAGCATCAACAGGCTGATCACCAGGCCGCTAACGCCCAGATATCCCATCTCAATACGCTCATGCAGGGCTTCGCTGCCCTCTTTGCCAGACATAAAGCCCATGACGATGCTGCTCATGCCTAAAGTAAACGCTACTAACGCAACACCAAATAAAATTGCATCAATCCAGTCACTCATAATCTTTACCCTATAAAAATTCTGCGCGTATTATGCACTAAGGAAATAAAAATGAACATGCGCAAAATCAATATTCCACTGAATAATGAACATGGTCAAATACGCTAATAATTAGTGTTACTTCCAAAACAATAAGCAATAAATGTGTAGATATAAAACCAATAAAAATATAAGCCTTTGTTTTATATAAATTTAACAGATTGGCCTGTGATTTGCGATACGACCTTCGTATTGTTTAAAAGCAAATTGAGGATAACCATGAAAACTGTTGCTGCATCATTGATTTTAACCACTGCTTTTATTGCCCAACCTACACTGGCACACGTTGAAGTCGATAATCAATGTAATATGGAACTGCACGGCTCGGTAACCTTTGACCATGGCGATTTGACCATTACCACCGAAAGTGGCGAAAAGGTTCTGATCACGCCAAGTCACCAGCTATATGTAGATAACCAGGCAGTCAATCTGGATAACGACGAACAACGCTGGGTGTCTGATTATTACAGCAGTATTGAAACCGCTATCCCCATGACAGTTGAAATTGCCCGTGACGGTATCAAAATTGCCAGCTTCGCCATTACCGAAGTATTCACCGAACTGCTGGGAACAGATAATGACCTCAGCGAAGATTTTGATACGCTGTTTACCGACCTGTCGAACGAGATTGATGAGCGTTTTTACGCTGCCGACGGTACGTACAAATTCGACAGCACAGGCCTTGACGGCGACTGGACAGATGCCGCCTGGAGCGAAGAGTTTGATGACAAAATTGAGTCACTGGTAGAGCGTTCTACCGGTCACCTGTTAATGGCGATTGGTCGTCAGATGCTGTTTGAAGACGGCGACATGGACGCCTTTGCTAACCGCATCGAAAACTTTGGCGAAATGATTGAGCAACGCGTAGAAGGTGAAGCGGATGCGCTGGAAAGCAAAGCTGAAGCATTATGCACCGTGCTGGCTAAAGCCGACTATGCCGAATCACGCATGCAGAAGAATATCGCCGGATTATCTGGTCTGGATTTACTGGAAACCACCGGTCAATCACCGCTGAAACAATAATGAAATCGCTACCGATAGTGTTAAGCTTTAGCAAAACAAACACCGGTAGCATAAATGACATCTCAACAAGAAAATAAATTGATACTTTGTGGTTGTGGCTGGCTGGGAGGTTATCTCGCCGGCCATTTTCGTTCTCAGATGACTATCTACGGAACGACTCGCAGTGAAGACAAAGCCCGGTCGTTAAGCCAGCAAGGTATTCAACCCATCTCTTTTACGCTGGGTGATAACCCTCAAGACCTGCTCGCGGAAGCCCCCGACAGCACCTTTGTTCTTAATATTCCGCCGGGCAGACGCAATACCGATTTGAGCCAGTTTACCTCAGCCATGCAGCAACTGATATCGGCATTGTATAACCAGGTCCCGCCCAAACAGCTCATTTTTATCAGTACCACATCGGTTTATGGCGATCAGGAGGGTGATATCACCACTGATACGGCGCCAGCCCCAAACACCGCCTCTGGTGAAGCCCATGTTCAGATTGAGCAATGGATCCAAAACACCGCGCCGGACTCGGCTTACATATTGCGCCTGGCCGGTTTAACCGGACCCGACCGCCACCCGGTAAAGAGCCTGGCAGGCCGAACACTCAGCGGCGCAACTCAGGTAGTAAATCTGGTACATGTGGATGATGTGGTAAAGGTAATTGACGCATTCTTAGTGCAAAAGCCCGCCAACAAGCTCTGGCATTTATGCAGCGATGAGCACCCTATGCGCGGTGCATATTATCCGCAAATGGCAAAACGGCTGGGATTACCAGCCGTTGAGTTTAGTGACCAATTAACCAGTGCAAGCGTGCCGTCGGGCAAAAAAATTAATCCCGATGCCACTCTTACCAGCCTGGGGATAACGCTTAATTATCCCACACCGTGGACAATGCAGCCGGCCTGATGGCCGGCCCGGCTTAGCCAATCAGACTGACTCCGAAATATTTAAGCGCCACGGTATTAATGAAGATCACCGCCAGAATAAGCGGAATAAACGTTCCTACCGAGATATCTACATAGCGTTCAGCCCAGCTGCCTTTGTAGTTGGGCGCGCCAACCTGCAGTGCCTTGTTAAAGTTATGGCGCTTCCAGCGATACATCACGAAAATACAGATCAGCAGGCCGTTGAGGGGCAAAATCGTATCGTAAAAAACGTCATACACGACATCGAAGAAAGACTTATCCGCTCCCGCGTAGGCGGTAAACGATGTCAGGGCCGGCACAAAGCCAAACGACAATGCACACAGCGCGGCGAAAATCACCAACAGAGCGCCCAGTACCACCAGCGACTTACGACGGCTGTAGTCTTTTTCATCCATTAACGCAGCCACAGGCACCTCAAAGATAGAGACCAGAGAGGTTATGGCGGCAAAGAAAACCAGCAGGAAGAATATGCTGGCAACGATACTGGCGCCAATAAATCCGATACTGGTTTGCAGTGCCAGAAAAATCTGCGGCAAAAATGAGAAGATCATGCTAATTGATGATTCACTCAGCTCGGTTGGATCAGTATTCGGGTTAAATGAGAATATCGCTGGCAGGATCATCAGACCCGCCGTAAACGCTACAGCGGTATCGGTGATAGCCACCAGTTTGGCCGAGTTAGGAATGTCAGACTGATTATCAATGTAACTGCCATAAGTAATCATGATCCCCATGCCCAGACTTAACGAGAAGAAAGCCTGTGACAGGGCGCCGTTAATAACCGAAGCATTAATTTTGCTGAAATCCGGTACCAGATAAAAGCTAACACCCGCCATAGCGTTGTCGCGGGTCAGCACGAAAATAACCAGTAAAACCAGCATCACAAACAAGGTGGGCATGAGTAGCTTGGCCGCTTTTTCGATACCTTGCTTAACACCGCCCTGGAGGATGCCGTACATAATGCCCAGCACCGCAGCCATGTAGGCGAATATCACCGGCGAGTTGATAAAATTACCAAAGGTACTCGGGTCGGCGAGTAACTCTAAATCGCCGGTCACCGCATAAAACAGGTAGCCAAATATCCATACCGTGATTACCAGATAAAACACGGCAATCATAAAGGGTGTGACAATGGATAACCAACCGGCTATCTTCCACTTCGCCGAGTTGCCGGCGAGCTCAGAATAGGCCCCCAGCGGATCTTTCTTGGTATGCCGCCCCACCGACATTTCTGCCATCATGACCGGTAAACAAATAGCGAAGACAAAAATGGCATACATCAGCAGGAATGCGCCGCCACCATTTTTTGCAGCGCCTACCGGAAATCCCACCAGGTTGCCAATGCCTACCGCAGAGCCTGCGGCGGCCAGAATAAATCCAAGGCGCGATCCGAACTGTTCTCTGGTCCCGCTCATATAAGTTCCTCTTGTGATTTTTATTGTTGCTTTATTTCGGAACGGTGCGCACAACTTCTTTTATTGGTAATGACGGTTGGCTGCGTCCTGTCGTCCGATTTTTTCCAATTGGCATACTATCAATACCCTGTAAAAAAGTCTTGGGTTTCATCGGAAGCAATCAGCCAGCGGGCGGGTAACGCTGTACGCGCAACTTACCAGGGAATGGGTTTGTTGTCCCAGTCGAGGAAATAAGGACTGTGTTCTACTTTGCGTTGCTGAATCATGGCCACCAGTTGCTGCGCGGTAAATGCTGGCGTAAACAGTTTTTCAGGTTTTACGTTACGCTGAAAAGGCTCGGATAGGAGTGAATCCACTGTGCCTGGATGGTAACAAATCAGACTGGTATGTTTAGCACGCCGCCTATATTCCACCGCAGCGGTTTTAACCAACATATTGAGCGCCGCCTTGGAAGCCCGGTACCCGTACCAGCCACCGAGGCCGTTATCTTCGATACTGCCCACCCGGGCACTCAGCACGGTTAAGGTTGAATGCTCTGAAGGGAAAAAGCCAACCAGCTGTTTTATCCACAGCATCGGCAGCACAGTGTTAATGGCAAAGTAATGCTGCAGCGCTTCAGGGGTAATGTCTTCGAGGCGTTTTTCCGGCTGTACCTCACTGTCGTGCAATATTCCGGTGGTGCACACCACATGATGAAACTGCATGTCGTGCTGCTTACATTCTGCCAGCCAGTTCGCAATCGCCTGCTCATCCGTGGTATCCAGCTGTACTGATTTGAGGTTTGCCTGCCCGTCGTCAATCTCCTGCGGCTTACGCGACACAGCGTAAACGGTAGCCTGTGGAAATGCTTTTTGCATTTGCCGCGCAAGCGCGTTACCAATAGCGCCGCTGCTACCAATAACTAATACATTCATGGTTTTTTGAGCTCACACTGCTGGCAACGTTTTTGCCCGGTTAATAAGTAAGAGATGCGGTAACGGTGTTTGGCAAACCACAGGTAAAAACGGTCGG
>CENT01065019.1_pt1 | contig 30929 bp, 24 predicted proteins | sample 530141 | NCBI WGS metagenome assembly CENT01 (sample SAMEA2591074, study PRJEB7988) | marine metagenome | isolation source: saline water (ENVO:00002010), including | reverse complement strand
TGTCGGTGGCCGCCAGTAACTGCGCTTCCAGTTGCTGCATTTGCTCACGGTGGTCGCCAGCCCGGGCTATCCGGTTAGCCATTCCGGAAAATTCACTAGCCTGCACGTGCGTGGTCAGCGAGTCGGGGGTATTTTTAAGTTCATTTACCGCGTCAGTTAGCGCAGCTACGCTCACCTCACCATCAAAATAATTCACCAGCATAAACTGCGTTTGCCGGGCTTTTGCCGCGTAACGCTCAATTGCTTCCACTGAGGATTGGGCACTGCCTAATACCGATATCACGTAAAATGAGGTAATCAGGGCAAGGATGGCCACAATGGCCAGGATAACCACCGGAACATAGAGCTTTCTTTTTAATGATGACAACACGGTCAGACTCCTTACTTCGACAAACGGTGTTTTTATTCCCGGTTAAACAAGCCATCCAGGCTGTCTGGCAAGGGTTTTGAAGTCAGCTCTGTCCATAGAGACTCGGTAATTTGTGCTGGTTTACCCAGCAAGCGGCAACGGGCAATCACACTGCCTAAAATAGCGTCGAGCTCCAACTCCCTGCCTTTCTCAAGATCAATTAACATGGAGGTTTTGATGGAGTTGAACGACTTAATAAGGCTGAACATGTCATCCACTTCTGCCGGGGTAATTTCTACCCCATCGTAAGCGGCTGCACGGCCGGTCTCCTGCATGGCGCCATAAACCTTTTGGGCCAGCTCCGGCTGATGGGTTAGCTCATAGGTTTTTTTCCGCGTGACCGCCGACAAAGGGTTCACTCCGCAATTCACAATCAGTTTTTTCCACAGCTCTTTGCGAATATCATGGCTTACCTCTAGGGGAACATGTTGGCTTTGCCACAAGCTAGCCAGTATCGAGAGATTTTCAGGCATCGTGTGCGACGCTGGCCAGGGGCCCATAATAATTTTATAAATGCCGGTCGTTGTGGCCACACCGGGTTGCGATATCTCACCACCGCTGCGCACCGACAAGCCACCCCATACACGCGCCTGCCCAACCACAGAAGCCAGCAAAGGCTCGTTATCTACGCCGTTTTGCAGCGACAGCACTGGCGATTTGCCTCCGGCTAACCAGCTTCCCAGTTCGTTGAGCAGCGCTTTGGTTTGCGTGGCTTTCAGCGCAATCACGATGACATCAAAATCATCCGCCTGACAGGCAGTCTGTAATTCAGAATGAGCATAAGCGGTAACAGCTTGATGGCGGGTTTCGCCATCATGGATCACGGTCAGGCCATTGCGTTTCAGTGCCTCAAGATGGGCACCGCGAGCTGTTACAGAGACAGTAGCATCGGCATTCGCCAGACGTTCAGCATAAAAGCTACCAATCGCCCCACACCCAATTACCAGTACATTCATCGGTTAACTTATTAACAAAATGTTATAAGCAACACATTAATAAGAGTTTTTATGATGTTCAACTAACAATATTGTCAACCCCCGGACTTACAATTTTGTCAGGCCAGTAGTGACCTGGAAACCGGCAAAGGTGAAATTATGACCTGGCGCCCGGTGGCCCGGCACTTTGGTCGTTTTGCCCGGTCGCTTATCGGATCCTGCATCCAATCCGCAATCCAAAACGTTAAGATCAGTAAGTTCCTTTTTTTAAGAGTGGAAGTTTTGAAATATCTGATTTTTTCTACCTCGCTGTTGGCCTCTGCCACAGCAATCGCAGATGGCCCGCATATCGAGCGCGTGGTGGTATTTGGTAAACAAAGCGACCTGATAGGCGAGTCGATTTCTGCCTCAGAAGGCGTAATCGGTGCCGGCGATATTGCTCAGCGCCCGTTGCTGCGCCCTGGTGAAATACTGGAGTTTGTGCCAGGCACGGTGGTTACCCAACACAGCGGCTCAGGTAAAGCCAATCAGTATTTTTTGCGCGGATTTAACCTCGACCACGGCACGGATTTTAGTATTTCACTGGATGGCATGCCGGTGAATATGCGCACCCACGGTCATGGTCAGGGCTACACCGACCTTAACTTTATCACGCCGGAGTTTATTCAGCGCATCGACTACCAGAAGGGGCCATACCGTGCTACTCAAGGCGATTTTTCCGTGGCGGGTTCGGCCAACTTTTCACTGATGTCTTCCTTTGATCAACCCTTCGGCAAGCTTGAGATTGGCGAAAATGGTTTCCTGCGCACGGTTGCCGCCACTAACTTAGCAGTGGGCGAAAGTAATCTTGCCGTGGGTGGAGAATGGCAGCAATACGATGGCCCCTGGACCGACATCGACGAAGACATCGCGAAAACCAGTGCCTTCGCCCGTTTTCGACAGGCGACTGACGACAGCATCCTGCACGTTACTTTCTTAGGTTACGACAACAGTTGGAATTCTGCCGACCAGATCCCACTGCGCGCAGTGCAAAGCGGCCTGATAGATGAACTGGGCTCTTTGGATCCAACGCTCGGCGGCCAGTCCAACCGCTACAGCTTATCAGTTAACTGGCAATCGGCCGACTGGATGGTCAACGCCTATGCGATCTCAAGCGAGCTGAACCTGTTCTCTAACTTCACCTATTTTCTGGATAACCCTTACGCGGGCGATCAGTTTGAGCAGGTCGACGACCGCGCGATCTATGGCGGTACACTTACCCGTTTCCACTCCACAACCGTTGGTGATTCTCACGTACACCTTACCGGTGGCCTGGAATGGCGTTATGACGATATCAAAGAAGTGGGGCTTTATCGCACCACCGAGCGGGTACGACAGTCACCGGTTCGGCGCGACAGCGTGGATGAGTATTCGCTTGCCGCGTTTCTGCAGGTCGATGTGGATATCACCGACAACTTAATTGGCCATGTGGATATCCGCCATGATTACCTGACCGTAGACGTTAACAGTAATTTAAGCGCAAACAGCGGTGATGACAGCGATAACATCACTAGCCTGAAAGGCGGACTGAGTTATATTTTAAATGACGCCTGGCAGGCCTATGTCAATGTGGGGCAATCTTTTCATTCCAATGATGCACGCGGTGCAGTGATCAGTGTTGACCCGGCCTCCGGCGAGTTGGCTGAACCGGTTGATCTGCTGGTGAGAGGCGAAGGGGCAGAAGTTGGCTTAAGAGTAGCGCGCTATCGCTACTACAATGCCTCACTTTCGTTATGGTATCTGGAGAACGACTCTGAACTGGTCTTCGTTGGCGATGCCGGTAACACCGAAGCCAGCCGTGCATCCCGCCGCTGGGGGGTGGAATTCTCCGCCTATTACTGGTTTACGTCTAACCTGACCACTGACGTGGAGTTTGCCTGGACCGATTCGCAATACCGCGAAGATGAACCCGGCGAAGGAAACTATATAGAAGGCTCTTTACCGGTTGTCGCCAGCGTGGGCCTGAACTGGCAAATTGATGATAACTGGCGCAGCGATTTGCGGGTCCGGTATTTTGGCAAACGTACGCTGGATAGCTTTAAAGAACGCCAGTCCGACACCTATACTGTAGTAAATACCAGCCTGGTATATGAAGTCGACCAGTGGCAGGGCAGCCTGTCGGTACTTAACCTGCTGGACAGCAACGACCATGATATCGATTACTGGTATGCCAGCCGTCTGCCTGGAGAACCTGCAGCAGGTGTTGAAGACCTCCACTACCATCCGATTGAGCCGCGCACCCTGCGCGCTGGCATCAGTTACCGCTTCTAATTTATCGTTACCCTCAAGGCTTAATTTCGGCAATTGACGAAATTAAGCCTTGCCCCTATTTCGTTATTTCGCTAAATTACGAATTAACTAATCAGAACAGGCCATGTGATGTCGGATGTTTTCCAGGCGCTTTCCAGTCCGGTGCGCCGTCAGATACTCAACATATTAAAGCAACGGGATTGCTCAGCAGGTGAAATTGCTGAACAGATCGACGTGGCTAAATCCACACTCTCCGGCCATTTCAACGTGCTGAAAAATGCCAACCTGGTAGTAACCGTAAAGCAAGGCACAACTATTACCTATTCGTTAAACACCAGCGTACTGGAAGATGTTATGACCAGCCTGATGGATTTGCTGGATACCTCCGGCTCAGGAAAGAATAAGGAGCACTTATGAATTCACTCAAAACCGCCGGTTTACTGGTTGTTCTCAGCGCGATGGCTTCACTTTATGTTATATCCCGGTTACCGGCTGATATGACCTTACCGGTTCATTGGGGATTAAACGGTGAGCCCGATGCCACCGCGAGCGCAACGATTGCCTTACTATTGCCTCCGGGCATCATGCTGGTGCTTACCGTGCTGATAGCAACGCTACGTTATCTGGAACCCCGCAAGCAGAATCTTGAACAGTCACGGGTGGGTATTCAGGCCATTTTCTGGGCGCTGATGGTTTTGTTTCTGGCTTTAGAAGCGGGCTACCTGGGATTAGCCAACGGTTATCAGGTGCCCATGTTTCAGCTCATCATTAGTGCGCTTGGCGTTGCATTTATCATTATGGGTAATTATTTTGGCAAAGTGCGCAGCAACTACTTTATTGGGATCAAGACACCCTGGACGCTGAGCAGTGACGCGGTGTGGCAAAAAACCCATCGTCTGGCCGGCAAACTGGCCATTACAGCAGGACTCATCAGCGCCGTACTGGTGTGGATACTGCCCGCAGATTTTGCCGGCATTTTAGTGATAGGCCTGCTTGTGCCAAGCATTTTGCTGCCCGCAATGCTTTCATGGTGGTTTTGGCGGACCGAAACACGCACCAGTTAAAATGTCGTTCACCTCAATATACTGCAGATTAGCGCCGTTTTCTGGCGCTAATCGTGGGCCTACCACCTGAAACCCCTTTTTCGTATACGATTTTCTTCTTCTAAGCTCGCCAATCTTCGTCATTTCCGGCTTTTTCTATCCAATTAGCATTTTCTGCTGCATCAACCTGAGGCTTGATATTTTTCACTGCACAGAGGGGATTTTTCAACGCAATTTGAGCGCGGCGTTACACTTATACTGATTGTGGAAGGATTATCCACTTAAAAAAAGAATCTCAGATAGCACAATAACAATCATAGGCTGTCGGATATCTCCTTTTGCCGTTGACCAGAGAACTTATTGGAGAACAACACAAGATGAACACCAACAGAATTATTGTGAAGTCAGTGCTTGCAGCTGCTGTATCAGTCGCACTGTCATCCACTGTCAACGCCCAGACTAACGCCGATGCCGATGACATCGAGCAAATTGAAGTTGTTCAGCAGCGTCAACCGTATCGTGGTGATATTCCTCTTAAGTCAATGCCACAAAATATTGATGTCGTCAGTGCCGAACTGCTGGACGATCTGGGGGTTAACGACTTCCAGAGTGCTATAGACTTTGCCAGCGGTATTGCCCGCCAGAACAGTTTTGGTGGTATGTGGGACAGCTTCGCCATCCGCGGTTTCGCAGGCGATGAAAACCTGCCAGGCGGTTATTTGGTAAATGGTTTCAGTGCAGGCCGCGGCTATAGCGGTCGCCGTGAAACCTCGAATATTCAGTCTATTGAAATTATTAAAGGCCCGGGCTCAGCATTATTCGGGCGCAGTGAGCCGGGTGGTACCATTAATATCATCACCAAGAAGCCGCAGTTTTATGAAGAAGGGTATATTCAGGCAACTGCAGGCAGCTACGATCTGTACCGTCTTGAAGGTGATTACACTAATGCTATCTCCGAAGATTTGGCATTCCGTGTTAATGGTGCCTACGAAGATGCTGGCAGCTTCCGTGACATGGTTGAATCCAAAAAGGTTTCTGTTAGCCCGTCATTCCTCTACAACATTTCAAATGACACTAACCTGTTATATGAAATGGAATATCTGGATCAGGAATACCCGTTCGACCGCGGTATCATTGTAACGGATTACCAGTTCAATGACGTGCCAAACGATGTGTTCTATGGCGAGCCCGCTGATGGTCCGGTAGAAATTGACGCCACAGGTCACCAGTTAACCCTGCAGCACAATATCAATGCAGACTGGAGTTTACTGGCGGGATTGAGTTACCGCGAATCGTCGATGGAAGGTTTTGCTTCTGAAGTAGAGCTTGGAGGCCGTCAGTTAGTCGGTCAGGAAGGCTTTGAGGAAACGGTTGTTCGCCGCCGCTTATATCGTGACTACGACAGCGAAGATTTATCAGGCCGCCTGGAATTCAGCGGTACAGTTGAACTTGGCGGTATGGCTCACCATATCCTTATTGGTGCCGATGCCTACGATTATACTCTTGAGCGTATCCAGGATCGCTGGCGTGTAGCCTGGGGTGTTAATGACACAACTTACGCTGTCAATAAATACGACCCGGTATACGGCCAGGAACAGCCTGCACTGACGCGCATGTGGGATGACCAGGAAAATCAGGATTCCTACGGTATCTACTTCCAGGATCAGATTGATATTACTGAACGCTTTAAAATCCAGGGCGGCATCCGCTTTGACGATTTCGATCAGGAATTCAGCTCCTACCAGACAGGTGCAACAACCACTCAATCACAAACAGCTACCAGTCCACGCGTAGGTGTTGTGTATGAAGCCTCGGCCTTGTATACACTCTATGCCAGTTACTCAGAAGGTTTCCGCCCTAACTCTGGTGCCGACTTTCAGGGTAACTCTTTCGACCCGGAAGAAAGTAAGTCTTACGAAGCCGGTGTGAAATTCAACACTATTAACGAGAGTATCACGGGTACTGTAGCTCTGTTCCGCGCCGAAAAATCCAATGTGCTGACTGCTGACCCTGTTAATGCTGGTTTCTCAGCCGCATTAGGTGAAGCAGAAAGTCAGGGACTGGAAGTCGACCTGAACGCTATGCTCGGCGAAGACACCATGGTAACTGTGGCCTACGCATTTGTTGATGCTGAAACGTCAAACAGCGTTATTAATGCCGACTGGGGAGTTGAAGTACCGGCCGGTACACCTCTGGTAAACATTCCGGAGCACAAGCTAAATGTAACCGGTATTCACTATCTGGATATTGCCGGTAAAGAATCTAAAGTGGGCGCAAGTATTACTTACGTCGACGATCGCCCTGGCGAACTGATTGATCCAAACTACATTTTGCCAAGCTACACCACGGTGAGACTATTTGGTTCAATTAACCTGACGGATGCGCTTAGCATAAACGCCGATATCGAAAACCTGTTCGATAAAGAGTACTACGCCAGTTCTTACTCGGCTATGTGGACCATGCCAGGCGCACCACGTCAGGCGAAAATCAGCGTGAAATACGCCTTTTAACATTGCTTAACCGGACCAGCCGGAGATCACGGCTGGCCCGGCCACTTCGTAAATCATCATCCGCAGCATGTAAATCAGGTGACTGTTTTCTACGATAGCGGTAATGTGACGAAGACCGAGAAGTACTAAGAGGATAATACTGTGGCTGGCACTAAATTAGACCGCATTGACATTAATATACTGGCAGAACTGCAAAAAAACGGGCGGATTACCAATACCGACCTGGCGGATGCAGTCGCTCTGTCGCCAAGCCCATGCCTGGCGCGAGTTAAACGGTTGGAAAAAGCCGGCTATATCACTAGCTATAACGCAAAAATTGCCCTGGATAAATTAGGTGAAACGGCAACGGTTTTTACTGAAGTCACGTTAACCGATCACCACATGGAAGACTTCGCGAAATTTGAGCGCAATATCCGCACCATTGATGAAGTGATTGAATGTCACCTGATCAGTGGCGGTTATGATTACCTGCTCAAATTTGTTACCCGTGGGATTACCCATTATCAAACACTGATGGAAGAGATACTGGAACAGGATTTTGGCATTGCAAAATACTTCAGCTATATCGTACTGAAGTCGCCAATCGAGAAACTCCACTATCCGCTAACCACTTTGTTTAAACCGGAAAAGTAGTAAGTGGCGCTAACCCTTTTGTATAAAGGCCCCGCTGAGCGGGGCGAGTGCTGGCAGCAAGCCGTCAATGCTGAATTACCCGAAGTGCGCTGGTTTACCTGGCCTGACGTGCCACAGCCAGACGCCGTAGATGCCATTATCACCTGGACACTGCCGGATAATTATCAGCAGCAGTTTCCTAACCTTAAGGCCATTTTCTCCGTAGGCGCCGGTGTTGATCAATTCGCGCCGGCGTCACTCCCGTCTCATTTAAAACTGGTGAGAATGATAGACCCTTCGATAGCCACCCAGATGCAAACCTGGGTGCTAACGGCGGTCATGATGCTTCATCGCGACATATTTCGCTACCAGCGCCAGCAACACCAGAATCTCTGGCAACCTCATAGCGTTAAGTTACCTCATGAATGCACTATCAGTATTCTGGGCCTTGGTGAACTTGGCAGCCAGGTTGCGTATACGCTGAGCGGGCTGGGTTTCGCCGTACAGGGCTATAGCCGCAGCGCCAGGCAGCTTCCTGGCGTGTTAACTTTTTCAGGTGACACACCGTCTGCAGAGATGCTGGGCAACACCGACATTCTGATTAGTTTATTGCCCTTAACAGCCAATACCAAAGGGATCCTAAACGCAGAATTACTGGCCAAACTCCCTAAGGGTGCCGCACTGATAAACGCGGGCCGCGGTGAACAGCTCATCGCCGACGACTTGTTGTTTCACCTGGATGCCGGACATATCAGCGAAGCCATCATGGATGTCTTTGATCCTGAGCCGTTACCGAAAAGTCATCCTTTCTGGGACCACCCGAATATTCATATTACACCGCATATTGCATCGGTAACCCGCAATGACACAGCGGCAATTCGATTGGTAGAAAACCTGCAACGCTGGCTGGCCGATAAAACCATGACCGGTGAAGTGGATAAACTCAAAGGTTATTAAGGTAATTAAAAAGGCAGCGCTCTGGCTGCCTTGGTAAATCTATCCGCTAATGCTTAATCGTAAACACACACATATACTTTTTTGTATTTTTCTATGGTCCGCCAGGTCCCGGCAAACCCTTCCTGCAGTAAAAACGTGTCACCAGCTTTGTAAGTAACTGTCTCACCACCGTCTTCGGTCAACTCAATCAGTCCTTCAATCAGGTAGCAAAACTCAAAGAAGCCTTTTTTCACCGAGCGATTAACACTGGGTTCGCAAGTCATTACACCTACTTTTATTTTATCGTTACCCGACGCTACGTGAGCCCACTTCTCCAACAATGGATTGCCCTCTAAAAGAATTTTTGGATCGGCGTAGCTGGTAGCTGGTGCTTCTGAAGGATGCTGAACAACGGTTTGCAATAAGCTCATTTAAACTCCGGTTAATGGCGATGTAAATAAAATAGGAAACAACCCCATCCCTGGGAACACATGAAAGCATGAGAAGTTAGTATACGACTGCTGCCCCGGCAGCTTGCTCTGAAAGCGTTTTGCTGCGGGGCATAATTGTTGGGTTGTGTAAAAAAATCAGCGGAAAATTACGCCGCTGATTTTTGTTTGATAAAGCTGCTGTAGAGTGACGGAATAACCACCAGCGTGAGCAAGGTTGAGCTAATTAGCCCGCCAACTATCACCGCCGCCAACGGCTTTTGGATTTCAGCACCCAGACCGTCAGACAAAAGCATTGGAATGAGCCCTAACGCCGATGTGAGCGCAGTCATTAATACCGGCCGGAGTCGTGAGCAGGCACCATCGAAAATAGCAACAGCCAGATCTGTGTTTTGCCCACGCCGCTGATTGATGCTCTCCACCATCACTACGCCATTCAATACAGCCACACCAAACAAAGTAATGAAACCAACTGAACTCGGCACAGATAAATAGTGACCACTCACATACAAAGAAAACACGCCGCCAATTGCTGCTAACGGAATATTCACCATAATTAAGGCGACCAGGCGAACATCGGCAAACGCAAAATATAACAGCAAGGCAATCAGCAGCAGGGATATTGGCACCACCAGCATTAAGCGCTGCATGGCGCGTTGCTGGTTCTCAAACTGACCACCGATCTGCACCGCGTAGCCGCCAGGCAGCGCAACGTCGGCTTCAATAGCGGCCTGAATATCTGCCACCACACTGCCCATGTCACGACCATCAACATTCGCCTGAATCACTACCCGGCGCTGCACATCATCCCGGCGGATTTGAGGCGGCCCCGACTCAATCGCCACCGACGCGACATCCTGCAAGCGTATCCATGCCCCCTGCGCAGTCAGCAGGCGCAGTTCTTTGATGGCGGCAATATCACCCCGGAAAGCTTCGGCATAACGCACCACGATATCGTACCGTTCATTGCCGTTAATAATTTGCCCGGCTGAGGCGCCACCCAGCCCGTGCTGGACCAGATTCATCACATCAGCAACGTCCAGGCCATATCGGCTAAGCTGCTTTCGCACCGGCCGCACCACTAACTGGGCTTCGCCGCTTATTTGTTCCATCGCTACGTCCTGAGCGCCCTCGATGCTGCCGACCACTTCAGCAATCTGCTGGCCATACTCAGCCAGTACATCAAGTTCCGGCCCGAATAATTTAATCGCCAGCTCCGCTTTAACACCGGATAACAGTTCATCTACGCGGGTAGCAATAGGCTGCGAGAAGTTAAGCAAAAGTCCAGGATGCGCTTCCAGTTTATGCGCCATAGCTTCCTGCAGAGCCACCCGGTTGGTTGCGGTTTGCCACTCACTTGCCGGCCGTAAACCTATATAGATTTCTATATTGTTTACCGGTTCCGGATCGCCGCCTATCTCGGCACGGCCAATCTTACTCACCGCATAGGTCACTTCAGGAAATTCCAGCAACATGCTTTCAAGCTTCGGAGCCACGCTTAGCGCCGTTTCCAGGCTGGCTGAAGGTGCCAGTGTCACCCGCAGGTTGATGGTGCCTTCTTCCAGCTCCGGCGCAAACTCAGTGCCCAGCCGGGGCAGCAACACGCCGGCAATCGCTATCAGTACCAGTGAACTGCCAGTAACCCATTTGCGCTGGCCCATAGTGATGTTAAGCAGTCTCGCATAACCGCGCTCCAAAGTACTAAGCAACAGATTATTGCGCTGCTTAACCGGCCGTGCGCTCAGTAAAAACGTGGCTAGTACCGGCACAAATATCAACGCCACCAGCACCGCACAAATAAGGGCCAGCATAATGGCGATGGCCATGGGCTGAAACAGTTTAGCTTCCACGCCTTCAAAACTGAACAGCGGAGTAAATACCACCAGAATAATCAGCGTCGCAAAAAAGACAGGTTTTGCCACTTCCCGGGCCGCAGTCACCACTAATGTGGGAATTTTATGGGTTTCGGTGCTGTTTTTCGGTAATTTTTGGTAAATATTCTCCACCACAACCACCGAACCATCCACCAGCATACCAATGGCAACGGCCATTCCGCCCAAAGACATCAGGTTAGCAGATATTCCCAACATGCTGAGCATGGCCAACGCCAATCCGATCGACACCGGGATAGAAAGCAACACCAATACCGTTGCCCTCACGCTTAACAGAAACAATGCCAGCACAATGACAATGAACATAAAGGCCAGTAACAGGGCTTTTACTACAGTATCTACCGCCTGTTTAATCAGATCCGCCTGGTCGTAATAGGGTTCAAAGTGAACACCCTCGGGCAATGCTTTAGCAATTAAATCCAGCCTAGCATTAATGCCTTCGATAGTGGCATTGGTGTTAGCTCCCATGCGTTTTAAAACCACGCCGGAAACCACCTCGCCGCGATTGCTGATACTGCCATCGGCGTGCTTAACTGACATAGTCACGGCACCCTGGCGTATTTCGCTGCCAAACCTGACTTCAGCCACGTCCCCCACTGTGACAATGGCTGCACCTGACGTTTTCAATGGAACTTGTTTAAGCTCCTCCAGAGCTTGCTGACCTGATGACAGCCAGCCAGTACCGCGGATCACCAGTTGTTCCGGGCCGCGCTGCATATACCAGCCGCCGGCATTGTTGTTGTTGCGGGATAAAGCATCCACCACATCCTGCTGAGTCAGGTTATAAGACAGCAACCGGTTGGGATACAGATTCACCTGATACTGGCGCACATAGCCGCCAAACGACAGCACATCGGTAATGCCATCAACCGGCATTAACATGAGTTTTATCAGGTAATCATTAAGACTGCGTAATGCCATGCTGTCGAAACCTGAGTCCGGTTCGGCAATCAACAGATATTGATACACCTGGCCAAGGCCCGAGGTGTTGGGGCCAATGGCTGGTACTCCAACCCCTTCGGGGATCATCTCCGCGGCTATCTGCAACCGTTCAAACACCAGTTGTCGGGCAAAATAAATATCCGTACCTTCCTTAAACACCACGGTAATGCCGGATAACCCGGTTTTGGAAATCGAGCGTACCTCTTCAACATCGGGGAGCGCATACATTACCGCTTCAATGGGATAGGTAATCAGCTGCTCAACCTCTTCGGCTGCCAGACCCGGGGCCTCGGTATTAATGGCCACCTGAATATTGGTGACATCGGGAAAGGCATCCAGGTTGAGTCGCGGTATCATAAGAGCCGCCATCACACACAGGCCCACAAGTACCAGTAACAATACAAAGCGCAGCTTCACCGCGCGGCTTATTAACCATGCAAACATCATAAGCCCCTGTTAATGGTTATGTGGGTCAAAACCGCCCTTGGCGATTTCTGACGCAACAAAAAAGGCCCCGCGACTCACATAGGTTTGGCCCGGCTTCACACCGCTAATGGCCTGCCAGTCACCGTATTGTGGCCCGAGTGTCACTACTTGCGGGAGCAAATCGCCGTCGTCGTCAGCGATAAAGATTTGCCATTCGCCCTCAGCATCGCGCATCAGCGCCGACTGAGGCACCGCCAGGATGGCGTCGGTTTGCGAGCCATTAAAGTAAATATCGACAAACATACCGGAGTGAAAGCGGTGGTCACGGTTATCCAGTTCAAGGCGCACCGTGCGTGTACGACTCACCGGATCGATAGTGTGCGACTCCTGAAGAACAGTGCCAATTGCTGCGATATCGCCAACTACGACGCTGGCCTGATCGCCCGGCTGTAGGTGCAGGTCGTTCTGGGCTGACAAGCGTGCTTCAACCCATAAATGCGCCTCGTCAGACAGCAGCATCAGTGGCTGACCGGGCTCAATGCGTTGCCCCTGATTGAATTCATCGGTCATGATAAGACCCGACGTTTGCGCCGTGAGCGTGTATTCGCCCAACGGATAATTGGTGTTTTGCTCTATGCGGGCGATGATAGCAGCAGATAAACCTAACGCCTGTAAACGCCGATTGGCAGCGTTGTATTCGGTTTGCGCACTCACAAAGCGCTTCTCGCCTACCGCACCCTGCCCGAGTTTACTGACCCGCTGCCACTCTACATAAGCCTGCTGGAGCTGACTCTGCGCGGTGATCATTTCTTCACTGAAAAGGGTGACCAGTGGCTGACCAGACGTCACTTTTTCACCGAGTCCGGCGTGACGGGCAGTCACCACAGAACTGACCCGGGGCGACACAATATAACTGCGATAACCATTCACCTTGATTTCGCCCGGTGCATAAACCTGTTCACTGAGGGTCATGGGTTGCAGGGTTTCCAGGTGAATATCGGCCGTTTGCCGCTGCCCATCACTGAGGCTCACTACGTTGGTCTCAGCGTGCTCGTCGTGGCCATGTTCATCATCATGACCATGGTCCTGTTCTTCAGCGTGAGCCTCAGTTTCGTGCTCTTCCTCATGGGCATGATCATGCTCCTGCGCAGGGAGTACAGGACTGTAAAGTAAAGCAGTGATACTCAGCACCGCCAGATAGTTGTGAAAGTGTGACATATTACTGCTCCGAAGAAATTAATGAAGAAACCACATCCGCCAACCCGGCGGTGATATGCAGATAAGCAACGTAGGTTTGCTGGTAATTTTTTTGCAGCGTCAGGCCAGCCTGCATGCCATCCCTAAGCTGCTGCACCTGCCATTGATAGTCAGCAAGACTCAGATCGCCCTGCGCATAACGTTGTTGAAGTACATCAACCTGCTCGGTCATTTCGTTATCGTGCAGTCCCTGCCATTGCTCAAACCGCAGGCGGGTTTGCTGTAGCTGTTCGGCGAGGTTACGCACCGCTTCGCGGGTATCGCGCAATTGTGCGTGCAGGCGCTCTTCGCTGGCCAGAGCCAGTTCTCTTGCAGCAAGAGCGACCTCGTTGAAGTTATTGCGAAACTGAATAGGCACCGACACATTGACAGAAAGCAGAGATTCCCCGGCCTGACGGCCAACACCAAATCCCACATTGGGCACCGGCTTATTCGCGGTTTGTTGTTGATTTGCGCTGGCAGTTGCAGCCAGCCACTCAAGCCGTGCCTGTTTTACAGCAGGCAAGGCAAGTAATTGCTGCGGTGCGGGTGCCCTCAGTTGCGCCTGAAAGAATGCCTGGTTAACAGTAACATCCGCAGCCTGCTCACCAGCCAGTGTGCGCAACGTTTTTTGAGCGCTTAACCATGCACTGAGGCGCTCGTTTTCCGCCACCATACCTTGCGCCACAACTGACTTTGCCATGGCCAGTTCGGTTCGGTTAACCTCGCCCGCAGCCAGTTGTTGTTCGGTTAATCTGAGTAGCCGCAGATCCTGCTCTACCTGCATGCGAGCAAGCTCATATCCCTGTTGTCCCAGCTGAACATCAATCTGAGCATTGAGGATTTGCGCCAGCAGATCATTAGTGGCTATCTGCACCGCTAGTGCACGCTGCTCAGCCTGAAGTCTGCCAACCTCAGATTGAGCTTCCCTTACCCCCCACCAGTCAATATCCGAAGACAGTCCGATTTGAAAATTGGTCTCACTGCCCTCTCTTTCCATGGAGGTATCCAGCGACGGGTTATAAATGGGTTTAGTCAGGGCTTGCGCCTGGTATTTTGCAGCGCTGTTTTCGTATTGATAGGCCTGCATGATGGGGTGACGCTCCACCGTGCTCATCAGCCAATTGGCCCAGGGTTGCTCGCCGGCAAGAACCGGAAAGCTCAGTGCGGTCATTAACGCCGCACCGCATAATTGCAGTTTCATAGGTTAATCTCTTAACAAAGTTTATCATCCGGTTACCAATAACCGGTACGCTTTCGAAACTCTTTGTTAAGCGATGGGCGGACGCAGCAAATTACGCCAGAAGCCAGTGGCGGGAGGCTGGTTAAGGTTGTATCGCACCGCATAGTGGCCATCGACCGGCGGTGCTTTAATCAATAAAAGGAGAAAGATGTGTTGTGCACCATGGCAATGACAACAGTGCTGGCAATCCAGCCCGCTGCTGTCGGCGGTATTTTCTGGTGGCTGGCTCTGCTCAGAGTGAGCTTCATTATGGCGTGTATCTGACAGATGAGAGGCCGTTTCCTGGTGGGCAGCGTGAGAGTCAAATACCACGCTCAATGCCTGCGTGCTCACCGAGAGCAGCAGTACCAGAACGAGAAAATTAACCCATTTACCCATCAGTAAGCTTGCCTTTTATCCAAATGCCTGAGAAATCAGACTGTAAATTTTCGCGCCGGTTCCACCCGCCGGCACAAACTCACCTTTCACCATCAGACTGACTTCATCAACCTGCGCCAGTCCCAATGACTCCAGCCAGGGTTGAATGGCCTTAGCCCGCTCAGTTAAATCGAACCGAATAAAGCCGGTCTCACTGGTCAGCAACTGGCTGATCAGAGCTTTCGCGGTATCGTCATCATCAGCCAGTACCGGCCCCAGAGTCTGACCATGACCGCTGGTTCGCAACATCGCATAACCAACCGCTTTACCGTCACGATAAGCTACCAGCCCTTTACCCTGCTGCGCCACGGCAGTGAGTAACGACGCCCGACTGCAGCCATAAGCAGCGACATCCAGTGCTATGATATCTGCCAGGTTGTTGGTATCAAGCGCTTGGATACTGGCATCCGACGACAGCGGCGCTACTGTTCCGGCCAATTGCCCCTGCACCTGATAAATTAACGCCGCTTCTTCAAAACCACATTGTTGATACAAGCGTTTGCCGGCCACCGTGGCCACCAGTTGCAAATTGCGCTCACCGGTCTGACTCATCACGGTATCCATCAGCTTGCGCCCCAGACCGTTACCCTGCATATGTTCAGGCACTACAACCAGGCCCACTGTGGCGAGTTGCTGACTATAATCCCACCACAGGATACAACCTACAATATCGCCCTCTGCATTTTCAATAATACTACCATTGCCCTGGGAAAAATGCAGTTGCCAATCCCCCATCCGATGCGGCCACTTTACCTGCTGAGTAAATTCAAGGCAGATTGGCAGGTCGGCTTCGCGCATCTCGCGAACGGTAAAAGCAGTCTTAGTCATTAGCGGTTCAGGCCTGTATTGCAGTTTAAATTCAATGGCATTGATTTTACCGGCTGTGGACAACAGATTTTGCTGTTTACTCATCTCAGGCAGGTCAAATCTGTTATTTCAATCACCCTGTTGCGGCAGAAAATCCTCCACCAGCGCGGTGTGAAGTTTAACGCCTGTAGCGATGATCTCATCATTAAAATCAAATTCCGGGTGATGCAGAGGAATATGCTCGCCCCCTTTGCCTTGCCCTAACCAGATATACGCACCCTCGCAGGCCTGTAACATAAAGGCAAAGTCTTCAGAGGTAAATGCGGGCTGTGGCGCCTCAACCGCATTACCTACCGTTGCAGCCACGGTCAGCGCATGCTGTGCAGCCGCTTCGGCGTTGATAGTTGCCGGATAGTAGCGGTTATAATCAATACTGATTTGCGTGCCGGTTGCTATGCCCACCCCCTCAATAACCTGGCGGATAGCCATTTCAATCTGATCCTGGACTTGCGGATCAAAGGTTCGCACCGTGCCGGTAAGTTCCACGCTGCCAGGCAATACATTGTGGGAGCTGCCGCCGCTTATTTGTGTAACCGACAGTACCGCAGTAGACGTTGGCGCGATTCGCCGGGACACGATAGTATTAAGCTGACTAACCAGTTCGCTGGCCGCCAGAATGGCATCCGGGGTTTGATGGGGCACGGCAGCATGACCGCCTTTGCCCTTCACCTGGATAGAGAATTTATCTGCTGCCGCCATAATAGGGCCCGGGCGGGTAGCAATGGTGCCAGCCGGTAAGTCAGGCCAGTTATGGAAGGCATAAACACGGTCGCAAGGAAATCGCTCAAACAAACCATCTTCAATCATCGCTTTGGCGCCAGCTTCACCCTCTTCAGCGGGCTGAAAAATAAAGTGTACCGTGCCGTCGAATTGTTTGCTGCGCGCAAGCTGGCGGGCAGCCCCAAGCAACATGGTGGTATGGCCGTCGTGCCCACAGCCATGAAAAACGCCGTGATGGCAACTGGCATAGGGCAGACCGGTTTGCTCAACAATCGGTAGGGCATCCATATCGGCACGCAAACCGATAGTGCGGGTGGAGTTACCTGCTTTAAGGGTACCCACCACGCCGGTTTTACCAATGCCGGTGGTTACCTCAAGGCCAATGTCTCGCAGACTCTGCGCCACTTTATTCGCCGTATCGACTTCTTTAAAGGCGAGTTCAGGATGAGCGTGGATATCACGCCTGAAGGCAATTAACTCTTCCAGTAAGTCCTCTACATCATGTTCATGTGAATTTGCCATAGTCCTTCTCCCGCAGCGTACTGCCTGTGCTAATGAGCCGTAGGATGTCATTTTAGCGTGCCCGGCACACATTTTTCGATCTGTTTAGGCCTGACTTTTTAATATAATTTGCTGTTGAGGATGTCAAAGCGGCAACCCATGCTGCATCATCCCCCCTATACTGGATTCATATTCATTCTCATACTTTGCAGCAGAATCTGCCGTGAACAATTTATTCGTTCAGGGGCGGTTTGCAGCAATCCGTTTTAACAGGAAATATCTCATGACAATACAACCCGTCGAACAGTTGCTTGATACCCGCCGGCTTGCTCAGGCGTATATCAATGGCGAGTGGGTTGCTTTATCGCAGGATAAGCCGTTTGATGTTATTAACCCGGCCACCGAAGAGGCCGCAGCGACCATTGGTTTGGGCGGTGAGCAAGATCTAAATGCCGCCGTGGCAGCGGCCAAAAAAGCTTTCCCGTTATGGGCCGCCACACCGGTCGAAGAACGTATTGCAGTGCTGGATAAAGTACTGGAGCTAATCGATGAGCGTGCCGATAAGCTGGCCAACCTGATGTCACTGGAGATGGGCGCAACGCTGGGCTATGCCTTGTCTACGCAAGTACCACTGGCAGCCGCGCACATCCGTGTTGCCAGGGAAAACCTGGCCAGCTATGAATTCACCAAAATGCGTGGCACCACGGCTATCACCCGCGAACCTATTGGCGTTGCCGGTCTGATAACACCCTGGAACTGGCCGCTTTATCAGGTTACCGCGAAAGTCGGCCCGGCCCTCGCTGTTGGCTGCTCAGTAGTGTTAAAGCCCAGCGAATTATCACCGTTAAGTGCCCTGGCCTTTGCTGAAATTCTCCATGATGCCGGCATTCCTGCAGGCGTTTTCAATCTCGTTAATGGTAACGGTATAGACGTGGGTGAGCCCCTTGCCAGTCATCCGGATGTCGACATGGTCTCTTTCACCGGCTCTACCCGGGCGGGGATCCTGGTAGCTCAGGCTGCGGCGCCAACCGTTAAACGGGTGGGTCAGGAATTAGGCGGCAAGTCACCCAATATTCTGTTGCCGGATGCCGATTTTGCCAATGCCGTTGGGTCTGGTGTTCAGGCTGGTATGCGTAACAACGGGCAGTCATGCAGTGCACCTACCCGCATGCTGGTACCCCGAGATCGCCTGGCCGAAGTGGAGCAACTGGCTGCTACCGCCGCTGAGTCTATTGTAATTGGCCTGGCAGATAACGAACTGGCTACACATGGTCCGCTGGCCAATCGCCCGCAGTTTGAACGGGTACAAAGCATGATCCAGCGTGGCATCGACGAGGGCGCACGTTGTGTTACCGGTGGCCCCGGTCGCCCCGATGGCTTTGAGCGAGGTTTTTATACCCGCCCTACCGTGTTCAGTGATGTCACCCCGGATATGGCAATTGCCCAGGAAGAAATTTTTGGACCGGTACTTTGCCTTATTCCTTATGACACTGTTGAGCATGCTATTGAGATTGCCAACGACACGGTGTACGGGCTGGCTGCCCATGTTCAGTCTGCCGACTTAGCAGCAGCCAGAGCAGTAGCCCGTCAAATCCGCAGCGGACAGGTACTGATCAACTATCCGGCCTGGGATCCGCAAGCGCCTTTTGGTGGCTACAAGCAATCAGGAAGCGGCCGGGAGTATGGCATCGAAGGGCTGGAAGAGTACCTCGAGACCAAAGCCATTGTTGGCTACGACATTGAAGCATAATTTTCCGAGCAGGTAGTAAATACATGTCACCACAACTGAAACACATTCCCAGCGATGAGAAAATTCCCGCAGAGGCCGATATCGTCGTGATTGGCGGCGGTATTATTGGCGCGGCGGCCACCTATTTTTTATCCAAACAAGGCTACAAAGTTGCGCTGGTAGAAAAAGGCCAGGTTGGCTGTGAGCAATCCAGTCGAAACTGGGGCTGGTGTCGCCAGCAGAACCGCGATGAACGTGAGTTACCTACTTCCGGGCTATCAATGCGCCTGTGGGATGAGATGTCTAAGGACATCGGCTTCGACCTGGGCTTCAGACGCTGCGGTTTACGCTATGCCACCGACGACCCCAAGCAATTAGCACAATGGGATTCGTGGCGTGATCTGGCTAAACAGTATGGCGTTAAAACCGTTATGCTCAATGCCAAAGAGGCCAACGAAATGATCCCGGCCCGTGGTCGCACCTGGATCGGCGGCGTCCACTCTATTGACGACGGTAAGGGCGAACCCGCCATTGCCGCGCCGATGATTGCTGAGGGTGCCCGTGCACTGGGCGCAACCATTCATCAGAACTGTGCAGCCCGTGGACTGGATATCACCAACGGTAAGGTTGAAGGCGTAATCACTGAACACGGTACCATCAAAACCAACCGGGTATTGTGCGCGGCCGGTGCCTGGGCCTCGGCTTTTTGCCGTCACCACGGTATTAGCTTTCCACAGGCCAGCGTGCGTCAAACCGCGTTTCGAACCAAGCCAATCAAGAGTATTGGTGATGCCGTCTATACCAACGGGGTTGCCCTTACCCGTCGCTTAGATGGCACCTACACAGTAGCAATAAGTGGCACGGCACGTCTTGAGTTTACGCCGCAGGGAATACGCTACGCCAAAGAATTTATGCCGATGTTTATGCAGCGTATTAAAGCCGTACAGTTTGGCGTTAGCAGTTCTTTTTTTAAAGGCCCGGAAGCCCTGAATAGTTGGACCAATGATGGTATTTCGCCGTTTGAGCAGATCCGCATTCTCGATCCGGCACCGGTAAAAAGTAACCTCAGAAAAACCCTGGCGACGGTTAAGGCATTGTTTCCGGCACTGGAAGCAATGGAAATCGACGAAAGCTGGGGCAGCTTTGTAGACTGCACGCCTGATGCCATTCCGGTTATTTCAGAAGTCGACGCTGTGGAAGGCTTCTTCCTGGCGGCGGGCAGCTCTGCCCATGGCTTTGGCCTGGGGCACATTGCCGCCGACCTGGTAATGGGCAAACAATCATCAATTGACACCCACCCCTACCGCCTGTCCCGACTGCTGGATGGCTCTAAAGTAAAAGTAGGCGCTATTTAACCGCGCCCGGAACCGCGTTCCTCCGTATGTGGTCGGCTGCGTTATCGCGCCGGCCACGTTTTTTATCAGCGCTTCAGTTGGGTAAGCTGGCATCAATAAAGGTTGCCAGGTCCGCTTTAAACTGGGCCATCGAAGGCTCATGCACATACATCATATGTCCCGCCTCATAGTAGGCTGTAGAGATATTACTGCGCAATGCCGCCGGTATTTTAAGATGATCGATCATGTACTGGGTAGTGAAGTGCGGCGTAGCCAAATCATAGTAGCCCTGTTGAAACAGCACCTTCATTTTGGGGTTCTGAATCATCGCGTAGGATAAATCAATCAGAGTGTCGGGAAAGGGCATTTTGAAGCCAACATTTGGTTGTACATGCCCCCAATCCCAACTGCTGAACACATCACCAAATACCTTGTAATCCACCTCCTGCTCAGATTTGAGTTCGGTGCGGTAATAATCCATAAAAGCAGCCAGTAGAGGCGGCCCAACCGCGGTGGTCATAGGATCATAACTCATCGCTTCTGAATGCACCGACAAAGTGTTGCCTTTAAATCGGGAATCAATGCGCCCAACCGTTTGTGCGCTTTCGCTTAGCACTTCCTTGGTAAACACCTGATGGTTTACCCGCAAATTTGCATCCAGCCAGTATTGCGCCTCCAGACCTGTTAAGGCGGCAAGTTTTTCGGCCAGCGCCTTTTTCTTATCTGCCGATAATCGTACGCCTTTCAGTAAGGCCGGGGCATATTCGTCTACGGCGAAGGCTTCTGCCGCCTTAAGATGCTCCGCTAATGTTACTGGTTTGTTGTCAATAGCATCGTGATACCAGCCGGTGGCGGCAAAGGTGGGTAAAAACAGTACATGGGGCAGGTCGGTCTGACCAAAATCAAATCCATTCACAAACTGTAAAAACGGCGACACCAACATAATGCCATTCAGACTAATCATTTCATTGGTAAGCGCCTGAGCTACCCCCGCGGTGCGCATGCCGCCATAGCTTTCTCCCAGAATAAATTTGGGCGACTGCCAGCGGTTATTCTCAGTAATATACTGCTTGATAAATGCAGACACCGAACGAATATCCTGGTCGGTACCCCAAAAATCCTCACCTTTGCCCTCTCCTACCGGGCGCGAGAAGCCGGTACCAACCGGATCAATCATCACGATATCGGCCTTATCCAGAATGGTGAATTCATTAACCACATAGCCATACGGCCCATTATTGGCAAACTCAACGTCTTTAACGACTGCTCGTTTAGGACCGAGGATACCCATATGTAACCACAACGACGCTGAGCCCGGCCCACCGTTATAAGCAAACAGGATTGGCCGCTTGCGCAGGCTGGTATCTTCTTTTACATAAGCCGTATAACCAAACAGTGCTATCGGCTCCTGCTTGGCGTTTTTCATCAGCATGGTACCCGCGGTAGCGGTATAACTGAGTTTTTTACCATTGATTTTGATGCTGTGACTGGTGACGGAAGTTTTCGCTTCGGGTACAGGTGGTTTTTCTTCTGGTTCATCCTGAGCAAAGCCAGAATAACTTACCAGACACAAACAAAGCAACGCTCGGTGGATAATAAAACGCATGGTCGGATCCCTGAATTATTGTAAAGGAACAAACAGGGTTTCTGATATTACAGGCAGTAAAACCGATAACGGCATAGGCCACAGGAGGGACGCTGTTCGTTTTTGCACTTAAACGACAGCGCTGTACAAATACTAGACAACCTTACAGGCAAGCGCAATGACTAATGAGTGACTTTGATTGCACAGTCAGTTCTTCCCGGTGCAGCGAATCGGCGGGTCTAGCCGCAATACCAATAAGCTAACACCAATAAACACACACTAAAAAAACCTGGTAATGCTACTTGAGGTAGGACTTAAGAATTTTATTCAGCGCCTCTACTTCTTCTGTACGTTCTGTGTCGCTAAGCCCTGGCTTGCCCACATGTTCGCGGATGTGATCTTCCAGAATCGTGGTCATCAGTCCGTTCACGGCGCCCTTAATTGCGGTGACCTGCTGCAGGATAGCCAGACACTCATTGCCATCATTCATTGACTTTTCTACGGCATTTAACTGGCCACGAATTTTCTTTACGCGGGTAAGTAATGCCTGCTGATTTTTATGGATATGCGCCATAGTCTGCTCTGCCAACCCTCACGTTTAATGGTATACTGGGGTATAGTATATCAATAAACTAAACAGATGGCCTGTTATGACTAAAAATATTGCTGAAAAGTGGTCTCATTCACACAACTTTTATGTGGATAGCAGCGAGTCAGAGCGCAAGGTGAACCTGGTGTTCTTACTCACCACCGTCACCATGGTGGTGGAAATCGTAGCGGGCAGCTGGTTTGGCTCAATGGCCCTGCTCGCAGATGGCTGGCATATGTTTACCCATTCAGCAGCCTTTGCGGTATCCATGTTTGTTTACTGGTATTCCCGTAAGCATCGTCATAGCAGCGACTATTCTTTCGGTACCGGTAAGGTCAATGCACTGGGAGGCTTTGCCAGTGCGGTGGCCCTGGCAACCGTTTCGTTGTTTATGCTGATTGAGTCAACCGAGCGGCTGTTTCTGCCCCAGGCTATCAGTTTTAATGAAGCAATCGTGGTGGCCATCGTTGGCTTTGTTGTGAATGTTGCCTCGGTATTTTTACTGCACGATGATCATCACCACCATCATCATGGCCACGGGCACCAAGACCACGACCACGACCACGACCACGACCACGACCACGACCACGACCATCATGAGCATAATCATGCGCATCACGATCACAACTTAAAAGCCGCATATTTTCACGTGCTCGCCGATACCCTGACCTCCTTACTGGCCATCGTTGCACTGATACTGGGTAAGTTTTATGGCTGGCTGTGGGCCGATGCAGTTATGGGCATTGTGGGCGCAGCGGTTATTGGAAAGTGGGCCTGGGGCCTGATGACACACAGCAGCGGTATGTTGTTAGATAAAGCCGCGAAACCGCAACACGCAGCAAAAGTCGCCCGCCTGATTGAGGAAGATGGCGTATCGGTGGTAACCGATTTTCACTACTGGCAGCTATCCGGCAAGCATCATGCGGCGATTGTCAGCGTTGCCACCAGCGCTTCGCTAACGCCTGATGACATCAAACATAAAGTTCGACATCACCTGCCATGCGACCATATTACGGTAGAGATTAATCCATTGCCCAATGCGTAAAAAAGCCCGCATTTAGCGGGCTTCCAATTGGCAGTTCCGACTCAGAGACTAATCTGGCACTGGCACCCGAACCGGTGCTTTGGGCATTGGTTTGATGGGTGACTGATAGCCTTTCAAACCGGCCAGCCCAACTTCAATGGCTTTATCCAGTTGTGGATCCTCGCCCTTTGCCGTTTTGCTGGTCCATTGCTCCACATTGATATCCGGTGCCACACCGTAATTCTCAACCTGCCACTCACCATTCACGTCATAAAAGCCCGACCGAGGCGCAGTCATGCTGCCACCGTCAATAAAGGCCGGTACGCCCCAGATGCCCACCAGGCCACCCCAGGTGCGTTTGCCCACCAGCTTACCAAGGCCATAGTAGTTAAACATGTAAGGCAACATATCTCCGCCGGAACCCGATACTTCGTTAATCAGCATCACCTTGCTGCCCCAGGTACCTGCTGCCGGGCTGGTCAAAGGTTCAGCCGGCGCGTAGGGATTATTGAAGAAGCCATTAAGCTCCCGGCGCAGCACGTTAATGATGTAATCCGCGATAAAGCCACCATGATTAAAGCGTTCATCGATGATCACGCCCGGCTTGTTGGCCTGGGGATAATAATAACGGTTAAAGCTGTGATAGCCTCCCTCCGCGGTGTCTGGCACCCATACGTAAGCGAGCTTACCGTTGGATTTTTCTTCCACATACCGACGGTTCTGTTCTACCCAATGCTGCTTGCGCAGTTCATTTTCGTTACCAATGGTTTTAACCAGAAAATCCTGTTGGTTGTCTTTTTTGCCTGGCTCACCGATGGTTACCGTTACCGTCTGGCCAAGGGTACCTTCGAACTGCGCATAAACGTTCTCTTTACTGGTTAGTGGTTTACCGTTAACGGCCAGCAGGTAACTGCCCTTTTCGATAAGATGCGCATAAGGTCCCAACGGCGCCATCAGGTTTGCACCGGCAACAAAACTCTCACCAGTGTACACCCGGGTAAGCTTTATCCCGCGGCTATCGAGTTCATAATCCACACCCAGCAGGCCGACATGAGATTTACCTGTTTCAGGTTTATCCCCGGCGCCGGTATAGGAATGCCCAATCGACACTTCGCCGCCCAGGGTATCGAGTAGATAAGTGAGATCCAGCGGATGACTGACCGAAGCAACCAGCGGCTGATAGACTTCATAGATTTCATCCCAGTCAGCGCCGTGGAAGTTATCTACATACAGATAATCGCGCTGATAACGCCAGGCTTCGCGAAAAACCTGTTGCCATTCTTCGCTATAGTCAACCCGCTTGGATAGCGCCAGCTTAATGGCTTTATCGTCTTTACCGGAGCCCTGTGCGGCACTGATCAGGCGATAAGAAGAGCCACTTTTAACCAACAGGGATTTACCGTCGGCGGTGAGTTTAAAATCGCTGATCTTATCGGCCAACTTTTTCATTTCACGCTCAGAGGCATTAAAGGTCATCAGGCTGGTTTGTTTGTCACCGGTATCGTCTGCATACTGACTGAGAAAATACAGGTTGCCCTCTTTGCCACCGGTTAAATGACTAAATTGTCCCGACTTGGCACTGACCGGCATGATGCGTTCAGCAAAAGCGGCCACCTGTACTTTGGTTTGTGATTCGCTGGTCGGTTTGTCATTACCTGCTTTGTCATCACCGGCTTCATCCTCTTCACTTTCAGGCGCCGGCTCTTCATCGGAACGCTCCGGGAACAACGGCATGTCTTCTGCGTTGAGTAGCGCATAGTACAGCTGGTAGCTGGGCGTAAAGCTGATCGATGACATATCAAGCCAGGGCGCTTTAGGACCGTAGTCCACGCTGCCAAGGAAGTACAACACTTCACTGTCATCACTAAAGGTAGGCCAGGTCACTTCGACCATGCCGTCGGTCAGCTGAAAGGTTTTACGCTCCATCACCGAATACAGGTGCAGTTCGCGGAAGAAATTGACGCCCTGTTTGGTATAAGCGATGTACTGACTGTCGGGAGACCAGCTGGCCATCATCTGCCATTCAGGGTGCACCCGTTTATTGGTATCGATAACTCTGGTAGTCTGGTTTTCCCGGTTAGCGACCCATAACTGCTGGGAAGAGTCGGTAAATAGCAGTCGTTTGCTGTCGGGCGACCAGCGCAGTTCATCGTAAAAGCCGCGCCCCGCAAGCGTAATTACCGTTTGCTCTTTGCCATACTGATTGGCAATGATGAGTTCATACTCGCCGGAGCGATCGCTGAACCAGGCAATAAACTGGCCGTCCGGCGACCAGGCTGCACCATGCTCACGTGCGCCAGAAGTGTCGGTCAACGGGCGTGGCGACCCGTGTTCTACCGGCACCGAATAGACATCGCCACGAGCCGTGAACAGCGCGCGCTGACCGGTAGGTGATACATCAAAACCAGTGACCTGTTTGTGCGCGTCTACATAACCGGTACGGGCCCAGTAGAAATCTGCGGCCACCTCTATATTTAACTTGCTGGCTGCAGCATTGCCGTTTTTCAGATACAGGTCGCCGAGGTACTCATACACAACCCGGTTACCCTCTACCGCAAAGCCCATCACATCATATTTATCCTGTCGGGTAACCTGGCTCACCACCTTCGACTGCGGCGAATATTTAAAAACATTCGTCACCTTTGAGCGATTGGATAAAAAGTAGATATCACCATTTGATGACCATTCAGGGTCCACATCAAAATCGTTATCGAACGGCAGGTCGTACTCTTTCAGGCTGTCGATATTAATCACCCTCAGCGCCTGATTCTGGCCGCCACGGTAATTACGCCAGCCTCTGTCCCAGAAGCCAGCTCGCCGGAATACAAGATTTTCACCGCTATTATCGAAAGCTCCGTCAAACGCTCGATGCATAGGTAACTGGCTCGGGTTGTCCCCGTTTACCGATACCGTGAATAACTGTTGCCAGTTACGTGGCGCCGAAAACCGCGCCGAACTGAATAGCACCTGCTGGCTGTCTGGTGTCCAGCCCACCGCTGCGTCTGCGCCAGGATGATACGTAAGCCGCTGAGGTTCGCCGCCATTAATGCTAACCACAAACACATCACGATTACCTTCGTATTCACCGGTGAATGCGATGTAGTTACCATCGGGCGAAATGACCGGCTGTGATTCACTGCCCTGGAAGCTGGTTAACCGCTGAGCTTTGCCACCGCTGACACTGGTTTTCCAGATATCATTAGCATAGGTAAATACCAGGGCATCACCGTGCAATGCAGGCTGCCGGAGCAGTTGTGTGGCGTTAGAGACAGCTGGCAGAATGGCCAGCATGAGAGTGAGCGAAATTCCTTTTAAGGTCATAAGCCGTACCTTTTTGTTTATTGTTATACTGCCGTTGCCATTCAGCTTAGCTTAATTAGTAAACAATGTAATTATTAACGCTTACAATCTGCCGTAGGACAATCGTAAGAACTGGCTAATTGGAGAGTAGTTGTGTTCAGAACGATAGCCTAAATTGGCTTTTGAGTTGTCCGTCACGTTATTCATTGCAAGGAGGCAAGCTTTGTTCCAGCGGATGAAACTAAATAAACACCGATTTTTCTTTACGCTATTCCTTTTATTGCAGATTGCTTATGCAGTACGAAGCTATCCCTATAGTCAGGCAGAACTGGTCTGGCTCGGAGCAGGTGTGGTATTTGCGGTGCTTTACTATTGGTTTGGCGGCGTAAGGGCAAGCCGGCATTGCCGGGGCGGGAGCAAAAACGGCTGGCGCTAATCGACCACCAGCCGGAATATTGAGCAGTCCGTATTATCCCTTATGCCCGGGACTGGCGTGAGTCCAGCCAGGTAGGATCCAGCGTTGGCACACTGTTTAGCAGCAACTCGGTATAAGGTTCATAAGGCCCGCTGGCAAACTGTTTACCCGAGGTGTACTGCACGGTTTTGCCTTTGTAGAGCACCATGATCTCGTCGCACAGACTTTTTACCGTAGAAATGTCGTGGCTGATAAACACAATGGCAATATTGAGTTTCGCCTGCAACTCGCCCAGTAACTCAAGAATGGCCGCAGCCACCACAGTGTCGAGTGCCGAGGTGACCTCATCACATAAAATAACGCTTGGCTCCGCCGCTAACGCCCGGGCCAGATTTATGCGCTGTTTTTGCCCGCCCGACAGTGCACCGCATTTACGGTCGGCCAGATCAGTGGGCAATTTAACCAGCTCCAGCAGCTCTGCTACGCGCTGCTTGCGCGCAGCACCTTTAAGGCCATGGAAAAAGGTCAGCGGTCGACCCAGAATATCACCCACTTTATGAGCAGGGTTGAGCGCCGTATCCGCATTCTGAAATACCATCTGAATTTGCTGGCACTCGGCCTTACTGCGGTCCACTATGGCTGGCGTTAACTCTTTGTTGTTGAGTAACATCGACCCGTTAGCCGCCGGTAGCAGGCCGGCTATTACCCGGGCAAATGTTGACTTGCCTGAACCTGATTCACCGATAATCCCCACGGTCTGACCACGACGAACGCGCATGGAAATATCCGATAAAATGGGGATTTCAGGCTTACCTTGTTTGGTCATCCTGCCATAGCCCGCTTCGATATTATTAATATCGATAACCACTTCACCAGGCGCGTTATCCTTATAACCATCACTGTCCTGCACTGCACTGAGCAGTTGCCGGGTATAAACATGTTCGGCATTGTTGAGGATAGTGGCGGTAGGGTTATTTTCCATCATCCTGCCGTTTTGCAGCACCAGGATCTGATCGGCAATCTGGGCCACAACGGCCAAGTCGTGAGACACATAAACTGCCGTAGTGTTGTACGCTTTCACTAACGTCTTTAAATGCTTTTAGCACGTCTACCTGAGTGGTGACATCGAGCGCAGTGGTAGGCTCGTCAAAAATAATCAGTTCCGGCTCGCAAATCAGCGCCATGGCCGCCATCAGTCGCTGCAACTGACCACCCGATACTTCATGAGGATAGCGGCGGCCGATAGTCTGAGGCGACGGCAACGACAGCTGCTTAAACAGATCAATGGCTTTGGCCTCAGCCTGACCGCGCGACATCACGCCATGCATCAGGGCACTTTCTATCACCTGCTCCATAATGCGGCGGGACGGATTAAACGCCGCCGCGGCACTTTGCGCCACATAAGCGACTTTGCGTCCTCGCACATCAGCCAGCTGGGCAGCATTCATAGCGGCCATATTATCCTCGCCCACGTGCACTGCACCGCCGCTAATACGACAACCCGGACGGGCATAGCCCAGCAGCGAAAGCGCTATAGTGGTTTTGCCGGAGCCGGACTCGCCGATGAGTGCAAGCACCTCACCACGCTTAAGGGTGAAACTGACATCATGGACAATCGTTTTTGCCTGACCTTGCGGCCCGGCTTCAACGCGTAACTTCTCAACATTCACATGTGCAGTCATCTTACTTACCTCGCGCCGCATAAGTTGCGCCGCCGCGCAGACTGTCAATTAACAGGTTAACCGCAATGGTAATGGTCGCAATGGCAATGGCTGGAACAATAACCGCCGGAGCACCTTCTGCCAGACCGGAAATGTTCTCGCGAACCAACGAGCCGAGGTCGGCTTCCGGTGGCTGAACGCCAAGCCCTAAAAAGCTCAGGCTACTTAGCAACAACACAACAAACACGAACCGCAAGCCAAAATCGGCCAGCATGGGATGCAGTATATTGGGCAGAATTTCTTTTACGGCCAGATACAAGCGGCTTTCTCCACGGGTTCTGGCCACCGTAACAAAATCCATGTTCGCCACATTAACCGCCAGCGCCCGGGCAATCCGAAACGACCCTGGCATATAACTGATAGCGGTAATGGTTAACAGTAATGGCACCGATGAACCGAATGCAGCAATCATTACCAGCGAGAAGATTTTGCTGGGAATAGAAATCAGCGCATCCATAAAACGGGAAATCACTTCATCAGTTCGAGGGCCGCTAACGGCTGAAAACAGTGCGATTAAGGTCCCGGTGGAACAGGCTAATGCCGCCGCCAGTAACGGAATAAAAATGGTAAACCGGGTACCATCAAGGATCCGACTAAACACATCACGTCCAATATAATCGGTACCTAATACATAGTCGCCGCCGATGGGCTCAAACACATCGTAAGCAACGATTTCACTGGCCGAATGAGGCGCCAGCCAAGGGCCGAAGACGGCTATAAAAACCCAGAACACTACCAGCAGTGCACCCAGCTTGCCGGATAAGGGCATTGATTTTAATATATTCATTGGCCTAGCCTCCGGTTCGCAGTTTAGGGTTAGCCAAAATGGCCGAGATATCAGCGATGAGTACCAATATTAAATAGCCGGTACAAAACAACATGGCGCAGGCTTGCAACAGCGGCATATCACGATTAGTTACGGCATCCACCATTAAGCTGGCCACGCCGGGATAGTTGAAAATCACCTCAACAATAACTACCCCGCCGAGTAAATAAGAAAGACTTAATGCCACGGCGTTAATGATAGGCCCGACCGCGTTGGGTAATGCATGGCGCAGTACCGCTCGTGACAGCGGCGAACCTTTAAGTAGTGCCATTTCCACATAGGGCTGGGAAAGCTGTTCCAGCACGGCCGCGCGGGTCATTCTTGCCATCTGTGCACTGAGCACAATGCACAGGGTAGCAACCGGCATGGCAAATGCCCGGAAATAATCATACAACCCGGCATCGGCGGAAATGTACGATAACGAGGGCAGCCAGTTTAGCTCCACCGCAAAAATGAGCACAAAAATGGTAGCCAGCAAAAACTCCGGCACCGCCACCATCGATAATGTAAAGATGTTCATGGCTTTATCGATGCGACTACCGCTGTACATAGCGGCAACAATCCCCAGCACCATGGCAAAGGGCACCGCTAACAACGCGGTAAACCCGGCCAACATGAGCGATTGTGACAGCCTTGAGCTAATCAGTTCGCTTACCGGGCGTGCATTGGCCAGCGACGTACCCGCATCGCCACTTAGCAGTCCACCCAACCATTTTGCGTATCGCAGCATGGGCGGATCGTTTAAGCCATAAGCTTCCCGCAGCTCTGCCACCGCTTCGGGGGTAGCGCTTTGACCGAGCATTTCCTGCGCGGCATCACCGGGCAGCAAGTTTGCAATAAAAAATACCACCGCTGAAACAATTAACAGCGTAATAATCGATAAGCCAATCCGTTTAATAATCAGCTGGAAAATGACCTTCATTGATAACTCCGGCTATTTGCATTCTAAGGTTGGATATTGAAATTTCATCCAGATGGC
>CENT01016407.1_pt1 | contig 31337 bp, 21 predicted proteins | sample 530141 | NCBI WGS metagenome assembly CENT01 (sample SAMEA2591074, study PRJEB7988) | marine metagenome | isolation source: saline water (ENVO:00002010), including | reverse complement strand
CCTTTACGCCGCAAGTCAACTGGCTCCATAGCGGTGCAAATTAACAGCCAAATCCTAAATCTAACTGCCCATAAGCGTCAAAATGTTCAGCAATTCCGGCTAGCCCTGTCCGCTTCACTAAGAACTGGTCTCTCCAGTTCCATGAGACTCTTGCGGAGAAGCTATCATCTTCGTAGAACCCAACTATATTGTATGAATGAGGTGTGAAACCTTCCAGTCCGTTTCCTGGAGCAGTCGATAGAGGTAACCCTTGTGGCGAAGCAAGCGCTTCGTCGTCTTGACCAGTTACGAAGGTATAGTTAGCTTGTATACCTGCATTACTTAGAAAACCTGGGAGAAAATCAAAGTACATCAAGCCAGCGAGCTCATAGCCTTGAATTGATCCGCCTTCACGATTTCTATCCGTAGTATCACGAAAAATAATTTCACCAAATGCCGGATGGCTAAAACCAGATGAAACGAGCTCAGTACTTTCTGAGATAAACCTTTCAATGTCTTTATAAAATAGAGATATTGAAAAAGCATTACCGTTGTCGGCGTAATACTCTAAAGAAGCATCGTATTGCCAAGCTTCATAGGGCTGCAAATCAGTATTATTAGAACGACGTGTAGATAGACCATATAAGCCGCTAAAACTCTGATTTGGAGTAATATCACCTAAATTTGGTCGCGTAATTACTTTCGCTACTGCTGTTCTTAGATCGACATTATCACTAAGTGAAATCTTCGCATTTAAACTAGGGAGCAAATTAGAATAGGAATTCTTCTTTTCAATTATTTGTCTTTCTGTTGTCACGTAATCCAAACCTGATGTGGCCCCGTCAGCATCTACCGGATCGATTCTAATTAACTCAACCGAGGGACCAGAAGCACTGGTATCAGTTTCTACATACCTCAAGCCAAAATTTGCAGTCCAGGGAAACTCATTGAATTCTCCATCGAGATCTAATCTCACATAGGCACCATATGTTGTTTCCTCTACATTGCGTGCTAAGTCAGGGCGGGCTTGAGAAGAACAAACATCGTTATTTCCTGATCCTTGCCGCACAGCTTCGCAATATCCATCTTTATCAGTTAATAAAAATGATGTAAGAAAGCTAGCGCCTGAGTCGCTAAGTAGACCAGCCACAGAAACAGGCGTGAAAATATCTACTGGTAATGAAAAAAACCGGCCGCCCATATTTGGCCTTGGCCCATTCGGCACATTAATCGCTTCCCAGGGAGACTGGATGCCATCTGTTGGATCAAAGGGGGCAACAAAATTTGAATCCCAGAATAAGGTACCAGCAGAATTATAGCCCGGATCGAAAGGCCCTTCTGGGACGTTTGGTCTGTAAATTCCCGAGTTAAAAGGCAGTGCACCTTTTTTACGATCACTATAAAACACTCCGGTTTGAAGACCGCGAATTGCTCCAGAATCTAATTCAAATCCAACATCAAATTTACTCTCAAAAACCTCATCTTCTAATTCAATGGAGGGTGTTAGCGCAACGTGAGCACGAGCGTTTGCCGGGTCGGCTAAATCAAGAGACGTCGACCATGAAGGAACATCTCCATTTTCCCAAGTGATAATATTTGTCTCAAAATCAGGACTTGTCTCACCTAGTCGAGGGTCATCAACACTTCCAGGCGCTAACGGGTTATCCCAAGGGTTATTATCTTTTATCGCCGCTTGTAGTCTCGTTGCATCGTTTCGTGCTGTAGCACGCGACCAAGATACGTCAGCATTAAACGACACACCATTATCTAAATAGAGAAAACCATTCCAGCCTAGCGCAAGGGTTTCACTATCACCGCCTCCCTCTTCAAAACGATAGTCAACAGGACCAAAGGTTTTAACAAACGACGTAGCCGTGCCATTTTCATCAGTTTCTACATTGGAAAAAAACGGAAACTGCAATGGCGCATTGATACCTTGAGTCATTGTTGTTCGCTTAAAATCAACATATAAGGCGTCAATTGTCATGCCCATGTCAGCGCTTGGCTCATACTGAAAAGTACTGTTAATACTTAAACGTTTCCTATCATCTATCGTGAAACTTTGCCCCATTTCTTGAGGGAAGCGGAATTCTACAATTTCATCCGAGTCAACAGTAGGACCATTGTAATAAGACCATGCTCCTCCACGGTGCTCCTCTAGCCTTGTCTTTCTATCTTCATAGGACACAGCAAAGAGTAGTCCCATTGAATCTTCAGCAAATGTATTACTAATAAGCCCAGACAACCGAGGTCCCCACTCTTCCCCAAGGTCTTGATAGCGAGCTTGTGCTGAACCGGACATATGAAAACCAATATTATTTAACGGGCGCGCTGTACGCATGTTAACACTGGCTCCTAAACTACCTTCCCACATATCAGAGGTTGGGCTTTTAACAACATCGGCACCGCTCAAAACCTCTGCAGCTAGAGCTTGAAAGTCGAATGCCCTTGAAAGATTGACTTCAGAAAAGAAGTAATCAACCTCGCCAGTTTCAATGGTCGCAATGGTTCGATTATTAAGCCTTACAGTATTAAATTCCGGTCCGAAACCGCGAACGGTTACCTTTGAACCCTCACCAGATTGCCTATCGATGAAAACACCAGAAATTCGTTGTAAAGATTCTGCAATATTCTGGTCTGGAAATTTCCCAAGATCTTCAGCTGAAATAGAATCGACAACGCTGTCTGCAGAACGCTTGTTATCTAACGCGCCTGTTAAAGATGATCGAATGCCGAGCACCTGAACAATCTCGACGTCTTTCTCTTTCGCGATGTCCTGAGCTTGAGACTCATGCGAGGTATAAAGTGCAGATACGCATGCTAAATAAATTAGGCTATGTTTTAGTGTATGACTCATTTTTTATCCTTAAAATTTAACAAATGAGGTAGGTATTAACGTCCGTTGTTAGGCATGAAAAACACATATTGTCAGTTACTTATACTTCTACCAGTTCCAACCAAATACTCTTGAAACGAACGATTAACACAAATTTAACAATACCAGCAATGCAGTATTTTTAAATCAAATTTGATCATTTATAGTCAATTAAATAAAAAACATAACAACATTGATAAATTAGATAACATGGTAGCCATTACGTTGAGTAGGCTTATTTTAGAGGGGGCATTAAATTAGGCATTTCATATTTAAAAGCGATCTCATTGGGAACAACGTTTAAAAAATAAAAATGCCCCTTACAAAGTAGTAAGAGGCATTTTTTGAGCTTAATTTACAACGCTGTAATTGCACGGACTAAAGGTTAGCTGTTACCCCTAAAACTATACGTCTATCTGTGAGGCCTTGTGCACATAAAAGCGCACCTTCGTTAACACACCACTCAGTTCGGTCTTCGCGTAACAGGTTGATACCGTCTAAACCCACTGTAAATGTGTCATTGATGTCATAGCTAACACTCATGTTAAGCTGTGCCCTATCGTCAACGATACGCGGCATATCAAAGCTTATTAGCTCTCCCGTTTTAAACGCTGAACGCCATGTATAGCGAGCGCGAACGCTAAAATCGTATTTATCGTAAAACAATGTAATGTTATAAGCATTTCGCGACAAATCTTCTAATTCAATACGCTCTTCCACGATATCATCGGCTAAGGTTGCCGTAGACTGATTAGTATCAGTCCTCCCCAAGAGTTTATTCAGTGCGTTAGCGTCTCCAGTAGCAGGACGGAAAGTCTCAATACCCGCACCCGACTCTTGATAGGTATAATTAGCGATTACCCCAAAACCTGATGCCCAGCCAAGGTCTTTTTCATAGGCCGATAAGTCGTGCTGAAACGCAAACTCAATACCGGTTTGAGTTTCCTCATTAGGTAAATTAATTGTGGTTTGAAGCGGTACACATATTCCCGTTCCAGGAACTGATGACCACACATTTCGATCGGTAACGGTTGGGTTATAAATACCGCCGCCTTCACATGGCGCCGTAATATCGCGTTCAATTTGCCCGTTATCGCCGATTGGCTCTTCCGGATTATCTCGAACTGCGGCAAAGATATCGGTTCGCTCCTTATGAAAAAGACCCACGCTTACGAAGCTAGACTCTGCAAAATAATATTCTGCAGATAAATCATAGGATATTACTTCCTCAGGAGTTAACGACGGGTTACCTACTCTTACCGCTGCGCCAGCCCCACCAGGAAAGTTAATTGACGTGGAAAGATTATCAAAATTTGGTCTGCGAATATCTTTCGCTACACCCGCGCGTATTACGACATCATCAATCACTTCCGAGACTATATTGAACCTCGGTAGGAAATAGTCATAGGAAGACGTTTCCTCACGTAACCCCGTCACTTGGCCGTTCTCAATGTTATTGCCTACTGAAGTCACTTCAGTGTCTATGTATCTTAAGCCTACATTTCCGCGAAAAGTAATATCGTTGATATAAAAGAAGTAGTCGCCCTGCAAATAAAGTGCGCTAGTTTCTTCTTCAATATCGAAAAATGAATCTAACTGCAGTTCGGGCTCAGACAGCAATGGGTAGCCTTCAGTGATATTTCCGTTTGCAATTTGGAGCGCATTATTTTCTTCAATTGCTTGATTAAGCGCATTGATTACCGCGCTGGGATCGGAGAAAGAAAGGTCGCCATCAATGGTTAAATAGTTTTGAATATAAAGTCTTCGACCGTCTGCATCGTTAAAGTTAGATGGTCCTGCACCAACAATACTCGAAAATAAATCGGCGGTTGGCCGGTAAAAGGTCGTATTAGGATTAGAAAAGTTAGACGCAGTATTGATGTCATTGCTTAGCGCAGTATTTTTATTCCAGCGATAACCCGCTTTAATTCCTGAAAAGTACGGATTAAGGTCAGACACATCATAATCGGCGTCAATCCTGAACGCCGTTTCGGCGTTTTCTTGTGTATTACGCCCAACACCAACGCCTCTTAACGCATAGTTTGCTGGATTTAAAAGATCTTCATTTGACGGCCCAAATTCAGCATTTTGAGCAATACCGAACTGTAACGTTCTATCCGAAGCATCGAACTCCACCGGTACACCATTGTCTATGCTAAGCCCTTCAGTGGGCTGCGGCCCATTGGGGTTTATAAAGTCTAACGTTGTATTTAAACGAGGAAAGAACGAATCTGAGCTTGAGTAAGAGACTTCAGAGGAAAGCTTAAGCCTGTCGCGAAGCCACGTAAAACCGGTCGCGAAAACGTCGCTGTCTGTAAAGCGAGAGCCGGTATTAACGCTCGTTCTCAAGTTGGGATCAATATTGTTATTATTACTATCGACGCCTACGCCTAACGTTCCAGAAAGCACCGCCTGTACTTCACCTAAATTTAACGGTCCGTTAGGTCCATCAATGCTTCCTAGGTTAATTGTCTCAAATGCAGTATTGTTTGTGTTATCCACTACGGCTGCACCGCCTGTCCCTGAGATAAATGCTCGCGAGCTCTTCTGAGCCCGTTCTTGCCTATTAAGCGTAGCATCGAAATAAAATTTGAGGTCGTCCACAGGCTCAAACTCTATTGAACCCGTAAAATTTTTCGTTTCATATTCATAGCGAGAAATGACTTGGTCTAAAAACTGTGTCCGCAAAAACGGAAATGCTTCTGCGCTACCACTGCCAGAATCGGGTAACACCTCTCTATCTCTATCAAAACGTGGGTCGAAAGAGGCTACTTGCTGCTCAGCATAACTTCCCGTCAATACAATACCAACGCGGCCATAATCGGTATCATAACTATCACCAAATGTCCCCGAAACTCGCGGTGATGTTGCATCTGCTAAATCGCTGTTTTCTGCTTGGGCTCGCACAGATATTAAGCGCTCTTTGAGGCTTAACCCACGTAGCGTTCTCAGGTTTATTGTTCCACCTACCGAACCTTCTATCGTTTCAGCTGAAGGAACCTTGATAACCTCTAATGATGAAATAAGAGCTGCTGGCAAGTCATCAAATCCAATACCCGAACGGCCATTACCGCTTCCCACTGTCGAAACGCCATTTATTTCAACTCGATTAGCACTGGTACCTCTAATTTGAACGCCAGTACCAACACCAGCAGTGCGGTCAATCTGGACACCAGTTATGTTCTCTAAAACTTCGGCTAGGTTTTGATCAGGAAGCTTGCCTATGTCTTCTGCTTGAATAACCTCTTTTATACTATCTGCAGAACGCTTTTCAGCAAGTGCACTTGCTAACGCACTCCTTATCCCTCTTACTTCGATAACCTCTGTCTCTTTCTGACTATCTGCGCCTGAACCGGCATCTTGTGCGTAAGCGTTGCTTGTTAAGCAACCGATTGCAGAAGACACTGCCACTGCTATTTGCAATTTTTTCGCAGTCACTTTCAACATCCATACTCTCCCTTTAACAGTCATTGTCAATCAAACAAAGCCACAATAGATCACAAACTAATCGCTATCAATAACATTGTTAACAAAACGTAAATATAAGGGATCGTTAATTTACAACGTAATAACCTACCTCATCATTCATATTCTCTCGCATATGCAGAGAAACAGGGGTAAAAACTGAATATTCAGAAACTATCCGCGTTGCAATACCACTCTTATTAGTGCAAAATCAGTCACAAACAATCAAGGCGCTTAACTTTTAGCTATTTAGGGTAATATAGCGCTTCAATTAAGACCCAGCTCACGGTGAAAGAGGGGCTACGTTCTTCAGGAGATGTTAATGTTTAATCGAAAGCACGTGTATGTAGCACTATCTATGTTAATGGGGTTATCAACCATTGGCTGTTCGCCTGACACTTCTGTGGATAAAGTACTAGACCCTAGCGCTATACCGAAAGAAGTTAAAGCCTACGCAAAGTTTGTCCCTGAAAGGCGTGACGACTTTGCCTGGGAGAATGATAAGGTTGCATTTAGAGTATACGGACCGGCAGCTCCACTCGCGGGTCACGCCAGCGGTGTTGATGCATGGCTTAAGAAAGTCGATTACTCAATCATTGATAAATGGTATGCCATGCATTTTGCAGGCAAGTCATACCACGAAGATCGCGGTGAGGGATACGACCCATACCACACTGGCATTAGCCGGGGTGTAGGCGGGTCTGCCGTATGGATCAATGAAACGCCATACTATGCCCACAACTTCACTCAATATGAAATTCACGAAAACAATACCGACGAGGTACGTTTTACTCTGCACTACAAATTTGAAACGCCATTAGGGCAAGTGGATGAAGAGAAAACCGTTTCATTAGCTCTCGGTTCAAGAATGTATGAAGTACAGTCGACATTTTCGCTAAACGGTAAGCCTGCATCTATTCCAATTGCTATTGGAGTAGCGACACATGACGAAAATGCGAAGGTATTTCAAAGTGAGAAAGATGGATGGGTTGCAGCATGGGAAATGATAGACGGACAGGGCCTAGGTACCGGCGCACTTATAGACCCCAGTAAAGTACAAAAAATTGTTCATACACCATCTGAAATAAAAGATAACAGTCATATATGGCTAGTTACGCAATCATCCTCTGATGGCTCACTTAACTATTATGCAGGCTATGGGTGGTCAGGTGCTAACGAGATAACAACCTCGGCGCAGTGGCAAGAATACCTCAGTAAATTTGGGGGATAAAAGATGGAAAAGATCGCATTTGTAATGACACTAAAGCCGGGGCTCGAGCAAGAATACAGGAAAAGGCATGACGAAATATGGCCAGAACTTGTCGAGGAATTAAAGGAAGCGGGTGTTTCAGACTACAGCATTTTTTATGAAGAGAGCTCGAATAAACTTTTTGCAGTGCTCAAGCGCGAAGAAAAACATTCAATGGATGATTTACCTGCCAAGCAAGTCGTAAAAAAATGGTGGGCGTTCATGGCTGATATAATGGAAACCCATGATGACAACTCTCCAGTAGTAACAGATCTTAAACGCGTATTTCATTTAGACTAAATCTCAGTAAGAAACTCAACTAATACGGTGCCACTCAACTAATAATAAAGGCGCCGTAGCGTAAGCGCCTAGTTTTTGCGCACGGTAGAGTTTCGTTTAAACGCATCAGTAAACGACAGAAAAGTATACTGAATGAGATTTCTCATTCTCCTCTATGTTTTAGGAAAGGAGATATAATTGAAAATCCTAATTTTAAACGAAGCTAAGCACTCATCAATGCTCGGGCATATTGAGCGGCGATGCGCCGCAACGCCTGCTACTGTGTCAAAGTTCTCTCGTAAAGGCATCACTATTTACGTGGAGAGCAATGCAGGCCTACTCTCACATTATACCGATAGCGAATATGAAGCTGCGGGCGCAACCGTAATTGCACAATCAGACGAGATAGTTAGCGAAGTAGACGTGCTAGCCTGTGTCAACAGTCCTGACGAAAAAACCATTTCAATGTTATCGGCCAACACAATCGTAATTGGTCATTTAGATCCATTTTTTCAGCCATCAATGATTAACAAATTAGCTGCGTCAAATTTGACAGCGCTTTCTGTTGAAATGATACCGCGTAGCTCTAGAGCACAAAAAATGGATGCGTTGAGTTCGCAAGCCAGCCTTGCTGGATACGTTATGGTAATGAAGGCAGCCAATCACCTCCCATCAATATTACCAATGATGATGACACCTTCTGGCACTATTAAACCAGCTAAGGTTTTTGTGATAGGTGCAGGTGTTGCTGGTTTGCAGGCTATTGCAACTGCAAAAAGATTGGGGGCAAACGTGCTCGCTTACGACACCCGTCCCGTCGTTGCAGAGCAAGTAGAGTCTTTAGGCGGTAAGTTCTTAAAGGTAGATATTGGAGAGACAGGCCAAACAAAAGACGGTTACGCTAAAGCGCTTACTGATGAGCAAAAAAGTACTCTGGCGGAAGCGCAAAAAGAGGCTATCGCCACTTCGGATATCGTAATAACAACAGCCCAGCTGTTTGGACGTAAACCTCCTGTTTTGATTAGTAAAGAAACACTGTCATTAATGAAGCCAGGAAGCGTTATAGTCGATATGGCAGCACTTTCGGGTGGTAATGTAGAAGGGTCGGAGCCTGGCGAGATTTCAGTTATAGAGCAAGTTACAGTCATTGGCTCTGGGAATTGGAGTGAAGAAGTCTCCAGAGCGGCAACAGACATGTATGCCAACAATATATTTAACCTTCTGGACGAATTCATTAGTGGCGAGCCTCTTCATTTTGAGCTGTCATTCGATGATGAAATTCTTGCTTCATCTGTCATCACTCATGACGGAAAAATAACTAATGAAACACTAATCAAAGCATACGAGAGCGCGTAATTATGGAAATTATCTACTTACTATTTATTGTTTTACTTGCTGCTTTTCTTGGCTTTGAACTCATTCGAAAAGTACCGGCTACACTTCACACGCCCTTAATGTCAGGGTCTAACGCGATTTCAGGAATTACCCTAGTAGGAGCGCTAGTTGCATCTGGTTCAGACAGTAGCCTTTTAACAACCATCTTAGGCACAACTGCTGTTGCCTTAGCTAGCATCAATGTTATTGGTGGCTATCTAGTAACTGATCGCATGCTTGGCATGTTCAAGAAAAAAGAAAATAGCTAAGAGAGTGGCAGACATGAATTTAGAAATATTAATAAACTTTGCCTACGTAGTGGCTGCTGGGCTATTCATCTTCGGATTAAAACTATTAAGTCATCCATCTACTGCTCGCAGAGGCAACCTTGTATCAGCAGTAGGTATGTTCGTCGCAGTTGTTGTCACCTTGTTAGATCAACAGATTATAAGCTACCACTTCATTGTACTGGGTGTACTTGTTGGCGGCTTATATGGCGCATGGAAAGCCAAAAGTGTACAGATGACGCAAATGCCTGAGATGGTATCTTTGTTCAACGGCTTTGGCGGCGCAGCCTCACTGCTACTCGGATGGGCAACAATTAGCAGTATGTCTCAACAAATACTTGTTAACTCAAGCAGCTTCGTTTTCATTACGGTGCTACTAACGCTGCTCATCGGCGGTGTAACGTTCTCTGGCTCTGTCATAGCTTGGGGCAAGCTTTCTGGAAAGTTATCATCAAAAGCACTCATTTTCAGCGGTCTTAGAGAGTTAAGCATATTGCATCTAGTTGCCATGGCCGTAGTCGGATATATGTTTGTCACAGATCCTGCTAACACCTTATGGCTTTACGTTATCATCGCACTCGGATTGAGCTTTGGACTCTGGGCTACAATATCAATAGGTGGTGCTGATATGCCCGTTGTTATTGCACTACTCAATAGCTATTCCGGTATCGCAGCTACTGCCGCCGGCCTTGCTGTTGGCAATACCATATTGATAGTTACAGGTCTTTTAGTAGGTGCCTCTGGTTTAATATTGACTAATATCATGTGTAAAGCGATGAACCGCTCGCTGATGAATGTTTTACTGTCCGGCTTTTCCAAACCTATTGAACAAGGCGAGGTGATTACAGGCGAAATTAAAGTACTGTCACCTCAAGATGCATTTTATGTGCTGGAAGCAGCTCAGGCAGTGTTGGTTGTGCCTGGTTATGGTATGGCAGTTGCTCAAGCTCAGCATGCCGTGCGGGAATTGCATACCTTGCTAGAGAGCAATGGTTGTACTGTAGATTACGCCATTCACGCAGTAGCTGGGCGCATGCCAGGCCACATGAACGTGTTACTTGCAGAAGCCGATGTCCCGTACGATCAGCTTTATGAAATGGATGATGTAAATCCTCGCATGGAAAATTACGACGTTGTTATTGTCATAGGCGCAAATGATGTCGTCAACCCTGCAGCTAAAGAGATGAAAGGTAGCCCTATCTATGGCATGCCTGTTATTGAGGCGTATCGGGCCAAGACAGTTTTTGTTTTGAAGCGCTCTGCAAATGCAGGCTTTGCCGGTGTAGACAACCCGCTATTTTTTAAAGATAACACCCGAATGATCTTAGGGGACGCAAAAGAAACGATAAATAGCTTAATTCGTGAGTTTGGCGATTAAGTCGCAATACCTACCGGCTCGTGATTGTAGAGTCACGAGCCCAACTTTTAGCTTTTAGTCGGTAAAACACTATTATGCCTTATGAAGTCCTTGGCCAGATTTTTTGGCCTGCTTGCCTTCTTAGTAGCCATTTATTCTTTTACCCACAAAAGCGACATCAAACTAAAGCTTAGTTTAATAGTCATGTTCTGCTTCCAAACTGCGCACTTTTTCTTTTTGGGCTCAGTAACCGGAACCATTGCCAATTTATTAAACTTTTTCCGAACTATCATCTCAATAAAAACCAATCACAAATATATTGGCACTTTATTTATCGCGATTAACATCGTCTGGGGATCCTTCAACGTTCACCAGTTTATCGACCTCTGCCCTATTTTAGGCGCTTGCTTTGGCACTTATGCTATTTTTTATGCGTCTGGTATACGAATGAGGAAACTATTTATTTGCGGTGCGTGTTTCTGGCTTACCAACAATATTGTTTTAGGTTCTATCGGTGGGACGTTACTTGAAGTGACTGTAATAATTGCAAACAGCATCACAATCTACCGGTTACAAAAAGATATCAATATAGAAAAAGAGAAAAGCTTGTGAGTAAGCACCCACAAGCTTTTGAGATCATTAATTTATAACATTTCGTTCCTTTAACGGATACCAACTTTCTATTTCGCGCATTAACATATCAACTTTATTTGGATACTGCTCAGCTAAGTCTACTTGCTCATTCTCATCGTTAGCGAGATTATAAAGCCTAGGCCCAACTAACAATTCATCATGATACTTCTGATAGCTTACATTTTTGCCGTCGTAGCTTACAATCAACTTCCAATCGTCTTTAATTACCCAACGGTATAATAACGTCGATTCTACATCGTCTATACCATCCATATCATGAGCAAAGCCCTCACCAAAGATTGCCTCTCTTTCAATCTGCTTTCCAACCCTTAAATTGTCGTACAGGTTGAGCCCGGGCAGTGATTCAGGCACATCAACGCCTGCTACACCTAAGATAGTAGGCACTATATCAATACTGCTTACCCTTTCTTGTCTGAACTCTGATTTGAACTGGGTTGGCAATGAGTAAATAATTGGCGTGCGAACCCCGCTTTCATTAGGGCTTTGTTTAGATTTAGGTAAAAATCTGTCTGTTTGCTTTGGATTGGTTATCCAGCCATTATCTGAAACGTAAACAATTAGGGTGTTATCTTTCAATCCTCGCTTTTCAAGGTGATCAAAAAGCTGACCGTTAGTTTCATCGAACCACTCAACCATTGCATAGTATTTAGCAATGGACTCGGGCAGATCATATTTCTCATACTTAGACAGAATTCGTTCAGGAGGCGTATGTGGTGAGTGAGGCATGAAAGGGGCATACCATACAAAAAATGGCTTCTCTGCATCATGCGTGCGATCGATAAATTCAGTAATGGTATCCACACCCTGACGCCCAATTTTTAAGCCTTCGTCGCCGTGGCGTCCACCTTCATTTGGAAAGCCTTGCGTCATCCCTTCATCAAAACCACCACGCTGAAAGCTTCCTTCCCACCATTTCCCCGTTTGCAGTGACACATACCCTTTTTCTTTGAGCAGTTCTGGCAACGTTTGAACAGTATCAATTTTAGCGATAATTTCTGCTCGCTGCTTACGATACTCTTCTCCCTTTTTACCACCAGGCAGCTTTCGCGATGGGTCATTACCTGTAATACCATGCTGACTGGCATAGAGGCCTGTTGCAATAGTTGCTAATGATGGACGGCAAAGTGAAGTTGGAACATAACCTTTAGTGAAGGTTACCCCGCTTTGCGCTAACCGGTCCAAACTTGGAGTTTGAACAATATCGTGACCCATAAAGCTATAGTCGTTCCAGGCATGATCATCAGAGAGTATTAATAGTATATTAGGGGGCATGTTTTGCTCTTGCTCTGCCCTTGACGTTTTTTCAGTAGGCGTTGCGATACAACCTGTCAGCAACAACTGAACACATATATAAACCGCTATTGTTCGCCAATATAGTTTCACTTTTTCGCCTCGTTTTAGCATTTTTGAACCCTACTCCCATTTTCTCTTCAATTAACATATAGCTATTTAACAAATAGCGAGTAATTGCTCGGCCTCTCAATCAGTTAGTTATTTGAAGAGCGGTCAGCTGGATGGAAAGAGCATTACTGTATAAAAAAGCCCCTAGCTGAAGTGAATCGAGCTAGAGGCTTTGGCTGGAACCTTTCTATTTATTCCATTCAAGCATCTCTGAGGCAGCCAGTAATACAGCGCCAGTGCCATATAATTGCGAATCAGACTCTTTTACTGGGTCAGGGCTCTTTCCAACGTGCTGAACCCAATGAACTCGACCATCATCAGTGACAGCTTGTGTGATCGCACTCCAACCTTTTTCTACAATATCTTTAGAGCGCTGATCGTTAAGGATGCCATTGTTCACTCCCCACGCTAGCCCGAAGGTAATAAAACCTGTACCGCTAACTTCCGGCGTTTTGACCTTATCAGGATCCATCAACGACGCGGGCCAATACCCATCCTCTTTTTGAAGCGCCATAAGCCCCTCAGCATGCTTTTTATAAAGCTCAATGTAGCGCGCTCTAGAGGGATGCCCTTCTGGTAGTTCTTCGATAATCATGGGTATAGCAGCGAAGACCCAACCATTACCTCTTCCCCAAAAAACGGGTTCGCCATTGTCGCTTTTTGCATCGAAATAACGGCTGTCCCTGAAGAATAGGCCGTATTCATCAGAGAATAAGTAATCTGCTGCGGCCCAAAACTCTTTGTCTCCATATTCTAGATATTTAGGGTCGCCAGTTACTTTTGTCATTTGCGCCCACGCTCTTGGTGCCATAAATAGGGCGTCTGCCCAACACCATCTTAACTGGCAGTTTCCTTCTAGATGGTACTTACCAGTGCTCGATTCAGAATCTCCCATGTTCAAACCAACCTGTGGTGGCTTGCTCAAAATCATATCGAACACTTCTTTTGTTGGCTTGTATGCCTCTTTAATGTCAGCATGCTCCGCTAACCAAAGATAGGTTTGTGCAATGGCATGATCATCTGCATGGTAAGGTCGCTCAAGGATCAATTCATAATCTTCTTCTTCAGCGACTTCTTTAACAAACGACGCCAGTTGCCTATCGTTAGTCGCGTCAATCCAGCGCGTCAAGCCGATATAGAAAGAAGCCTGGATCCAAAATTTAGCATTCTCTGATTTTGCGCGATGGGATTCGGGAATGTAATTCAAGTTGCCAAGTTGCGCTATTTGCCAATTCGCAGCGCTTTTACCGATGCGCATTGCGGTAGACTGGATACCCTGCTTCTGCATCTCCTTGCTTTTTTCCATTTCCATCGCTTTCGCAGGTTTACTATCTATAGTATTAGTCTTTTGCTCTGGCGTCTCGCCAGAGCAAGCGCTGAGACCTAACGCTAAACTTAATGCAATGGTCGATAATTTCAATTTTGTGTATTTCATATTTGTTCTCAACTAATCGTCACGGGTTGCGTAAATTCCCGGGTTGAATATAGGAAGCTAGTTTACTTAACCGGCGTGTTAATAGATTTCAGGCTGCTCAACGCTCTGGGTACTGGGCCATTTTCACCCACTAAATACACTTTGATATTCTCGTCACTTTCTTTTTCAGCCACCAGCATTTGGGCGTCGGGGTGACCACTCTCTATTAACGTTGTAATAGCAAAACTTGCATTAGGTCTTTTGAGTACTGTTGCGTCTTCTGAAAACGAATTTCCATCTTCGGTGCTGCTCCACCAAGACAAAACCGCATCCCCTTCTTTCTCGTAAGTGACTAAATATCGAATATCTTCGGGTTCAGTAACTTTGAAGTCCCCTCTGGAAACACCCTCGTAATCTTCGATAATCTTCTTGCCACCTAGCCATTGCTTACCGTCCCACCAAATGTGTCTTGTTTGCTTAGGTCCGCCGGTTTTTGCGCCTTTATCAACGCCAGCATTAATTGCAATATGCGGGTGGCCTTTGCTATCAAGATGTGAGGTACCGTTAAAGGTCCATAGATCGCCGGTTTTCATTGCCAACGTTTTCTCATCGGCAATTTCTTTTGTGACAGGAAGAGACAAAGGCTCGCCCTCTACATTTGTCCATTCATTTGTTTTCGTGTTGAAGTTCATGAAATAGACATCGTGTCGCTCTGTAGTATGTCCCCTAGCGTCGATACCCGCATCTCTATCCCAACATACATGATAATCGTAGGACACAATCAAGTTGTCGCCTTCACCTTTTCCTACCCACGCATACCAGCTGTCAACAGCTTGAATATCGCTTCGCCTTTTGTGTTTAAGAAAAGAAACTGGTGCGGAAAAAGTACGTCCGTTATCTACTGATTTCTGATAAACCCAGTCACTGCGATGAGCACCATGGCGGAAAAATAGGTAAATATCTCCATTATCCATTTTAACCACTTGGTTATAGGTGCCAAACGGGGTGATATTATCTAAATCCTCCCATTCGGTAATATCGTATGGCTTTTTGGAAACCGCGTGTTTGTTCGCCCCAAAATGTGTGTTACCCAACGGGTTTTTACCATTTGATGCATGACCGCCGTGCCCACCGTAAAAAATATGAACATAGCCCTCATTATCAATCAGCATGGTAGGCTTGCCGTGATTATCGAATTTTTTACCACCATCACGGCGTCCCAATTCACTGGTTCCTGCTTTGAAGGGGCCTTTCCACTCCTTGCTGCTATGGTTGTAAGTGGCAACAAACGGGTCTTCTTTTGGGCCTTGATAAGACACATAGGTGATACCGTTTTGGTGTAATGCAGCCGGATGCTGAACAATAGCTAGAGGATTACCTACCGCATTATCAGCAAAATACTCTACGTATTGGGTGTCTTTTACTGCAACAGCCTCCACGTTATCAGATTGAGTATTACAACCTGCTGCTAGCACGCTCCCCATCAGTGCAGCACTGAGTGCCATTTGCGTTTTTGTGTGCAAAAATTTACCTTTTAACATCGTGTCATTCCTACTCTTTGCTCAATACTAATCTCTGTTTTCTTCAAACAAGTCTAGAAATTCGCGAGCAATGTCTGGATTTGTCTTGGCTAGATCACGTAGTTCAGCAGGATCTTTTTCGATATTAAATAATTCAAGTGGGGCATCGTAACCGTAACGAACCGCTTTCCAGTCGCCTTTGCGAGCAGCCTGATAGGTATCACCAATTACGCCTGAGTTAGGGTCGCCCACCTGCTTCGAAAACTCCCAATAAAGCACGCGTTCGCCCATTTCATTTGGGTCTGTCTTTAAGAGGCCTACAATTGATTTACCATTAGTTTTAACTCTAGGGACCATGTTTAAATTTACGCCCGCAACTTCAGCCACAGTAGGCATAACATCGGCAAATAACCACGGTGTTTCGTCAGTGCGCCCCGCCTCAATTCGCTCAGGCCAATGCACAATCATAGGTACATGAATACCGCCATCGTATAAATCTCGCTTCATACCGCGATAAGGCTCTGAGGCTTTTAAGTATTCAGGATCGGCACCGCCTTCATCATGTGGACCATTATCAGAGGTAAAGAAGATGAGTGTGTTATCAAGTTCACCCATTTCGTCTAACTGCTCGACAATTTGACCAATGTAGTGGTCTAGTGCAGATACCATACCTGCCAATGTAGCGTTGGGCTTGTCAATGGGCTCAGGGTAGTATGAAGCGTACTTGTCGGCTGGGTTTCCGTCTTTCATGCCCGTGTACGGTGTTTCATCGAACGTATACTGCTCGCTAAATTTTTCAGGCACACCTAACTCTGCGTGTGGCGAAGAGTACGCAAGCATAATGAAAAATGGGTTTTCCCGTGGCTGCTTTATATAGTCTATCGCTTCTTTAGTGAATAACTCTTGAGCATAGGCGCCCTTTTTACCACCTTCGTTCTCAGGTACCCGAATTTTTTGACCATCTCTCCATACTATATGCGGATATTGACGGTGCCCTTCTAAAATTGAGTAAAAGCCATACCAAGTATCAAACCCCATAGCGAGAGGGTCTGTAACGCCCATCTGCGACCCAATAGAGTATTTACCAAACAGCGCCGTGTCATAACCACCATGCTTTAGTACATGCGCTAACGTGATATCCATTTCCGTTAACTGCACCGTATTGGAATTATTCGTCATCAAACGACCGTCTCTTCCAGTAAAAAGAGAAACACGGGACGGAGAACACACTGTGTTACCTGCATAGGCTTGGTCGAAGCGAATACCATTTGATGCAAGCTCGTCAAGATTTGGCGTTTTAATTGGTGTATTACCGTAAGCGCCCACTTGGTTGAAGCCTAAGTCATCAGTAAGAATAAAGAGAATATTTGGTTTATCCTGTGCTGCTGCACTGGAGGAAAGAGATGTGAATAATGCACCAAGTACGCTTATAAGACTAAACCTTAGTTTGTTCATGGTATTTCCTAATTAAAGTTATTATTAAATCGTAAAATTTTGATGACTGCGCACTACTTGAGACAGTGCGCAGTTAATGTTGTCGGCTCAGGTATAAAAGTTCTGCCTTTGTCACGGTTAGGCGGCAGCGCTTCCCAAGCAAGATAAAATCGCTTTCCTGCAGTAGGGAAATTATCATCTGTTACAAGTTGCTTCATCGCCTTTGTGTATAAGGGCATCTCGTTCGATTTGTCGAACGCACGCAAAGCTTGTGGAATTTGTGAGCCAGTGGTCTTGGTCTTAACATCAAGAGAATCAGCTTCAAGAGTGTAAGCGTAAGCTGTACCGTCTAAATCGGCGAAAACCTGAACGTCGCCATTTTCAAGAAGCTTAGCAGGCTGTTTAACCGTTAAAGTAGTCGGGAGGGCTCCCGTCATATTCAACTCTTGACGTGAATCTTTCCAATTAGAGATCTGATAACTTTTCCACTTCCCGTTGTCATTTCTTGCAACGAAAAGTTGGCTATCACCGTTTTCGTCATACGCTTGATATGAGATAAGCGGCCGTGCCTTGTGATCAAAACCGATGGGAGTGTGCCCGTTCAAAATTCCAGAGAACTGTGGCAACGGTACCGCGGCTTCACTATTACTAAGCTTCATCGGGAGAGTGAGTGAAGTACCGTCCGATTTCTGCCAAATGACGAGGTCTTTACTCTTTGCATAAGAAATATCGTGATTAGAGGCTGCTACCGGCGTTTCTCTCCAAACCCAAGAAAGATGAAAGAATCCGTCTGGGCCTAAAACTGGGCCCCAAAAATAACCATTCCTTTCCCCTTCACCATCCACTAATGGAGTATCATGCAATCTCTTCCAAGCGTCATTTTTGGTATTAAAAGCATTGTAAATTTCGTTGCCGCTTCCGCTTCGACCATTTCTATATTTGAAATACAGTTTGCCATCAGCATCGTTAAAGAATTCTGGGTAGGTCATACGACTTTCTGTTTCTTTATCCGCCATGAAGTCGACACGCTTTAGGCTGCGAACATCATATGGGTTTTCGCTTTTGAAATACACAATAGGGTTAACGTGCAAATTACCGACAATATGAATAAAACCCTCTTCATCTAAGCCAATAACAACACTATTGTGACTGTCCCAGCCTAAATAACTATCCAACTTTTGGAATATCCAATTACCGGTAGGATAGGGCTTGTAAGCGACACTCATTTGCCTGCTGGCATCATAATACGCCACTATCTGCCTATCGCCTTTTCCCACGTAATCAAAAGCAACTCGATGCCCAGACCAAACACGGTCTATTGCCTCTACTTCAAAGCAATCGGTTTTATCGAACGTTTGCGCAGAAGTTGCACCACAGATAGCAACAGCACACACCACAGTTGACCGACGTAGCAATGTCTTTAATCGCCTCACTGATTAGCCCCAAAACGTTAATTTGTCGTTAATATTTATGGTAACTTTAAACAAATTAACCGTCATTTACAATCTTTTTCACTCATCCGTACGAGTGCTAAAATTTTAAATCGAAAATTTAAAAAAATGATTTTAAAAGTCATTTAAAAGCAGCAAGATAAGCTAAAACCACCTTATTTTCTGCAGCATAGACACCTTAGTGAAGTTGCTAAACAAACACAAAACACTGCAATTTTTTGCATTCTGTTGACACATTAAGATTTCAAATATCAGCATAAAAGATTGGTTTTGACTTATTATTTACATTTGTGATTAAAACAATGTTAACATCGAAATTACTATTAACTTACGTCGCGAATGGTCTTCAATAATAGATAATGCGAGGGCGGTGTGAGCAAAATTAGCTAAAGGATGGGATGAACGTGCATAATATTAAGCTGAGGTTTATCAATACAGTGACGGCTTTACTTTTCGTACTAAGCCACTCAGTTAGCGCAAATACAAGTCAGCCAAACATAGTGTGGCTTGTGATAGAAGACATGAGTCCACTATTACCTATGTATGGTGACGATACAATAAAGGTGCCGAATATATCGCGTTTGGCAAATGAGGGACTTGTTTACAATAACGCATTTTCAACCTCCGGCGTGTGTGCACCTAGCAGAGCAGCGCTAGCAACTGGCCTCTACCCCAGCAGTTTCGGTGCCAACAATATGAGAACGTCTTCTAACACAAAGGAGACTGGCCTGCCCAAGTACGAGGCAGTTCCTCCTCTTCATTCAAAGATGCTAAGCCAATTATTAAGAGAGGCTGGCTACTACACCACCAATAATTATAAAACGGATTATCAATTCAAAGCCCCAAAAACCGCATGGGACGAAAATGGGATTTACGCTCATTGGCGTAACCGGCCATCAGATATGCCGTTCTTTTCTATCTTCAACTTCACTACCACACATGAATCAGGCTTATTCGAACCATACGGAATTAGGAAGTTAGAGCAAAGACACTATTTTTCAAGCGACGCTGAGCAAATATCACAACTGCCTAATGATCATCGAATTAAAACCGATGAAGAAACCACGCCTATCCACATAGACAAAGCAACTGAGTTTCCTGTCCCACCTTACTTACCAGATACAACAACAGTGCAACACGACCTATGGAAGGTTTACAACAATTTAGCCGAAACTGATAAGCAGATTGGCGCAATAATAAAAGCATTAGAAGAAGATGGGCTGATGGATAATACCATTATTGTTTTCTACTCCGACCATGGAGGGCCGATGCCCAGGCAAAAACGTCTCATCTACGATAGCGGGCTAAAAATTCCTCTCATTATTCGCTTTCCTAAAGGCTACAAAGCTGGAACTATCGAGGAGCGCCTTGTGTCTTTTGTCGATTTTGCGCCTACCACATTAGCCATGGCAGGTCTTCCGGTTCCTGAATATATGCAAGGAAGAAACTTCCTTAACACGACGAATGAAAGAAAGTACATTTACGCTGCAGCGGATAGATTTGACGGTATTACTGACACAATACGAGCGGTTAGAAGCCGCTGTTATAAATATATCCGTAACTACCGGCCTGATACCCCTTATTATCTTCCTGTCGCATACAGAGAAAAAATACCGTCCATGCGAGAATTACTTGAATTAGATGCGACGAACAAACTCAATGAAGCGCAGGCACAATGGTTTAGAGAAACGAAAGATGCTCACGAACTTTTCAATGTTTGTAATGATCCTAATGAGCTATCAAACCTTGCCTACATTGAGAATTATCAAAATAAACGTAAGGAAATGGAGGCCGCTTTACACAGCTGGTTATCTGACATTGGTGATAACCCATTGAAGAAAGAACGACAACTCATCCATGCACTTTGGAACGGCGAACCCACACAGCCTAAAACCCAAGCACCAACCATCGCTATCGAAAACGGTAAGGCAGTAGTAACCAGCGAAACACCAGGCGCTTATATTTCTTTTCGCATAAAAGACGATACGTCTTCCTCTAAATGGCAAATGTATAGAAAAGACCAGGCTATCAAGCTGGGCACTATAGAAGCTATCGCTCATAGGCCAGGATATCTCGAAAGCGCCCCATCAACATTGACCATTGAAGCAAACTGAAAATAAAGGATTTAAAAATGCGTGCTGTAAAAACATTTTGGCTTGCCATTGCGACAGTTATTTTCATAGGGGCCTGCTCGTCCTACTCGCACACTGAAAACGATAAACCCATTTCACTAACCGTTGGTGAAGGGTTTACTAACCCCCTTGGCTATTACGAGAACACCCCCCGCTTTTCTTGGCGCCCATCGTTAAATAGCGGAAAATCAACCCGTCAATCAGCGTATCAAATTCAAGTGGCTTCAACGGTTGAGGATTTGATGAACAATCCTGATAAATGGGACAGTGGAAAGGTAGAATCTGCGTCGATGGCCTGGGTGGAGTACAACGGCAAGGAAATCGTATCAAGAGATCAAATATTTTGGCGGGTTAGATTTTGGGATGAGCACAATGTGCCTTCAAAATGGAGCGATGTTGCTGAAATCGAAATGGGATTGCTCGAAAACGCAGACTGGAAAGCCTCATGGATCGGGGCAAATGAAACAAGGGCCACAGCACCAGTTTCTCAAAGCATTCTAGCAACGCCACAATACTTCAGAAAGCAGTTTTCTGTGGATAAAAAAGTTGTTAAAGCTAGGTTGTACGTGACCGCCAAAGGTGTTTTTAAAGTTTACCTAAATGGTGAAGATTTAACTAAAAATGACGCACTCCCACCGGGTTGGACTCCTTACGAAAAACGCATTGAAACGCTTACCTATGATGTAACCTCGCTGATTAATAAAAAGGATAATGCGCTTGGAGCAATTATTGCGGGTGGTTGGTATTCAGGTCGAATTGCAGATCTTAAAGAAACTGACCACGCTAAGCCACCGCGTTTCTTAGCCCAGTTAGAGATCACTTATTCCGACAACTCTACTAAGCGCGTTACATCAGATAACTCATGGAAAGCAACGCAGTCTGGCCCGATCCGTTTTGCCAGTAACTATGACGGCGAACGGTACGATGAAACATTTGCCATGGATGGATGGACGACCTCTGGGTTTGATGATGCTAAGTGGAATACTGTAATTACCGACCCGTTAACAGAAGGTACACTTTTACGCCCTAAACGCCATTTGCCTGTACGGAATATAAAACAACTAACACCGCGCTCATTTAAACAAGTAAATAGCGATACTGTTATCTATGACTTTGGCCAAAATATGGTTGGAGTGCCGTCTATTACACTACCGGTTAAAGAGGGAAAGCAGGTGACTCTTCGTTTTGCTGAGGCACTGCATAAAGGTGAATTCTATACAGAGAACTATCGTTCTGCACACTCTACAGATTATTACCTTCCCGCAAAGAGTGGTGTAGCTGAATATACACCTACTTTTACTTTTCATGGGTTTCGCTATGTTGAAGTATCAGGTTTTGACGAAACTAAAGCTCCCGTGAATAGTTGGATTGTCGCTAACGTTCAGCACTCCGATATAAAACTGTACAACAACTTTTCAAGCGCTAACCCAAAGCTAAATAAACTGTTTGAGAATATAAATTGGGGACTAAGGGGCAATTTCTTTGATATTCCCTTGGACTGCCCACAGCGGGACGAAAGACTTGGCTGGACAGGCGACGCCAATGCTTTTATTACGCCCTCTATGTACATGGCTGATGTATATGGTTTTTGGTCTGCCTACTTAACTAGTTTACGCGAAGAACAAACCGAAGACGGATTTGTGCCGCTTTATGTTCCGTTTGTAAAATGGATAAATTGGACGTCTTCGGGCTGGGGTGATGCCGCCACTATACTCCCGTGGGAGCTTTACATGATGACCGGCGATAAAAAAATTCTAGAAGATAGTTACCCGTCCATGAAAGCTTGGATTGATTATCATAAGAGCCAAGCTACAAATAATATCTCAAGCATGATGACTTTCGGTGACTGGCTGCAACCGTATCCCGAAAAAGAGGGTAAGGGTGCCAATCGAGGAGACACTGACTTTTCACTGATTTCAACAGCATTTTTCGCTCGCTCGGTAGCTTTGACACGAAAAGCGGCGCTAGAGCTTGGTTTCGAAGAAGATGCAAAGCGCTTTGAAGACAAGCGCAGACGCTTGGCACAAGCATTTAGAAGTGAGTTTTTTGATAACAATCTAAATGTACTCAAAGGGAAAGAAACACAGACAGCCTATTTGCTTGCGCTTGCATTTGACCTACTGCCCCAAAAAGAAATAGAAATAGCGCAAACTAAATTGATCTCATTACTGGAGAGTTCCAACACACATTTGAGAACAGGTTTTCTCGGCACGCCGCTGCTTGCAGACGTTTTGCAAAATGCTGGCCGCACCGATCTCGTCTATGAGTTATTGTTTAAAGAAACGTACCCATCATGGTTTTACTCGATTAATAATGGCGCAACTACCACCTGGGAACGTTGGAATTCGTATTCGTTAGAAGAGGGTTTTAATCCCCAGGGTATGAACTCACTAAATCATTACGCTTATGGCACTATTTCGAGATGGTTTTACGAGGGGATCCTAGGCGTAAAGCCACAATCACCAGGGTTCAAAAAAGCCGTAATATCTCCTCAGTTAACCTCCAAACTTAGTTTTGCCGAAGGCTCTATACGCACGCCTAATGGCATTATAGACGTAAGCTGGACTAAGAGCACCGAGGGCTTTGAAGTGTTGGTGACTGTTCCTTTCAACACTACTGCTGAATTTATTCCACCCGCGCATTATAAAATAGTGGGGGCTATAACAGCTAAAAACGAACCTGTAGCTCAATGGAACAAGCTAGGTGCTGGCAAATATCAATTTCGTCTAACGGAAGATGTGGAAAATACTGGAAGTAACTTATGACAAAGGGCCCTTTTCAAAAATTGAACGTACTTACTTGCTTAATATTTTCACTAGTTACAACCAATCTTAGCTTTGCAAGCGAGCGCGACTCAATAGTTGTTGCAGAAAGCGGAACAGCGGTAATAGAAGCAGAAAACTACTCTTATCAACATAAAGCTGATACTCGGCGCTGGATTGTGTTTAACCGTAAAAGCAACAGTGCCCATGGTTTTGCAGATAGTGACAAGCTCCATTTGGAGGGTGTCAGTAACAATGCGTACATTGAGCTGTTACCGGATACTAGAACAAACCATTTCGAACCTTTAGTGCATGATGTTAATTTTTCTGCCACACCAGGTAAGTTAGCTGTTCTAACCTACCCTGTTTATTTTGATGCCCCAGGTAGATACTTCGTTTGGGCAAGGGCCTTTAGTTCAGGGAGCGAAGACAACGGTTTACATGTAGGTATCAACAACACATGGCCTCTAAGTAGCCAAAGGCTTCAGCTATGTGAAGGCAAAAACAAATGGACTTGGTCTTCTAATCAAAGAAGAAAAGACAACCATTGTGGAACACCAAACACTATCTGGCTAGATATACCTGAACGTGGTGTACACAACATCACAATATCTATGCGAGAGGATGGCTTTGAGTTAGACAAAATCATTCTCACCAAAAAACCTAACTATAAGCCCGAGGGCATAGGCCCAAATGAAACAAGACGCCAACCTTCACCCCTTCCATCAAAAGAAACGTTTGTTGGCATAGAAGAATACAGCCTTATTTTAGAGGCTACGCAAAATTTTGAATCTGCTGGTGATATCCCCTTCTATAAAGACCACAGAAATAGTGCCCTGGGTATTGATGCCAGAAAAACCCAGTATAGAAACGTGTGGGCTACATCTAAATTAGAAGTCCCTGAAAAGATGTGGGGTAAAAAAGCGATAGCTAGCCAGAGTTTTAAGAACGTCATATTGGTTACACTAGGTGAAATAGACGGTGAGTCATCTTACAGAGTGCTACTGAATGGCAACGAAATCGGTAGCTTTACCAATAATGAAACCACCACCGATTATCAAGAAAACTATTTCAACTTAGGCTCACTCACGTTAAAGCCAAGTGACATCATCGCCGTTCAAGCAAAGGCAGTGACCAACGGAAAAATTCCTGAAAATGGTGGCACTGCGTATGCCAGAGGAAGATGGCGCGGGCTGGTGTTTCAAAAATAGTTTTAGTGTGCAATAACTGGAGAGATTACGATGAAATACCCCTCATTTTTTAGCCTATTTACCGTACTTTTGATGTTGAACGGATGCACGTCAACTCAACCTTTGCTGGATGAGTCACTCACGAATTTCAACAATGTATATAACGACGGTGAAGCAATCTTTGTTGATGGTGAGCTTCAGCTTATATCAGAGAAAAATTGGTTCTTTTCAACCAAAAAGGTTTACGACGACTTTATACTAGAAGCAGAAGTTAAAATGCCTGATACCTCTGAATACAGTAATTCAGGAATAATTTTTCGAGGCCAAATTGTTGACACCGACAAAGGTAAGCAAATTATCGGCTATCAAGTAGATATAGACCCTAGTGACAGAAAATGGACAGGGGGATTCTTCGATCAGGGCCGCAGAAAATGGTTGTACCCTAGCCACCCTACCCGTTCTCACCCCGATGGGGACTTTGTTACCAACTACTTAGGTGAATGGAGTAAAGAACAAGGCGAAGCTTATAGTCACTTAACGTGGAATAAGGTCAAAATTGTGTGTAATGGTTCCGATATAAAAATCTTCATTAATGACCTACTAACAACCCATGTCAAAGATACAAAAGACCGTAAAGGTGTGATTGCTTTTCAGCACCATGGCAGTAAAGCGTATAAGGAAGAGCGGGATAAGAGTAACATTGTGCGCTTTAGAAACATTACGATTACTCCCATATAGTAACAAAAGGGAGAAATGATTATTCGCCCAAAGTTCTGAAATGATAGTTTCTAGCTGAAGTACAAAAGCATTTATGGAGAGAAATTATGAGTAACACAACCGTGTTTAAAGCACTGCTAGTTGAAGAGCACAGCGATAATACGTTTATCAAAAAAGTCGTAGAGCGAGAAGTTAGCCAACTTCCAGAAAATGACTTGTTAATAGATGTGCATTACTCATCTTTAAATTACAAAGATGCTATGTCAGCAAGTGGCAACAAGCGAATTAGCCAGAACTTTCCTCACACGCCGGGAATCGATGCGGCTGGTGTAGTCGTAAGCGATAAATCGGGTACTTTTAGTGCTGGTGACGAAGTGCTTGTGTTCGGATATGACTTAGGCATGAACACACCTGGCGGGCTTGGCCAAAAGATATCGATTCCAGCTGAATGGGCCGCTGCATGCCCTAGCTCGTTAACGCTAAAAGAAGCCATGATATATGGCACGGGTGGATTAACAGCCGCGCTGTGCATTCAGAAATTAGAGAAGATGGGGGCGAAACCAAGTGATGGCCCAGTTGGCGTTACTGGCGCCACCGGAGGAGTGGGCAGCATAAGTATCGCCCTACTCTCTCACCTTGGCTATGATGTGGTCGCCTTTTCAGGTAAACCTGAACAATCTGAGAAGCTAAAGTCACTGGGTGCTAGCGAAGTTTTGCACAGAGAAGTCATTTTAGAAGTAAAAGACGCTATAGCCGGTAAGCCCAAGTGGGCTCACGCCATTGACACCCTTGGTGGAGATTACTTAACAGGGTTGCTGAAACAGGTAAAGCCAGGAGGTGGAGTAACATCTGTTGGGTTGGCGGCTTCTCCCGAAATTGCTATGAACGTTATTCCTTTTATCACACGGGGTGTTTCTTTATTGGGTGTCGATTCGGTTTACATACCGCTTGAAGACAAGCAACATATTTGGAAGCGCGTGGCGACAGACATGAAACTGCCAGATTTAAAGAGCTACTATCAAGAAATATCACTACATGATACGCCAGAATACTTAGATAGATTCTTTAAAGGAGAAGTGGTTGGCCGTTATGTAGTAAAGTTGAAAGACGCGTAAATTCAACAAAATAAACTGATTACTGAACAGGCGCCTCACTTTTTATAAATGAGGCGCCTGTTCCATCACATACACCATCAATCGCCCCCCTCAAGCGATTAGTCGACTGTACGAACACTACTGCCACGCCCGAGCCTTAACGGCCTATCTTACTTGACGAAGTTCAGCTTCAGATAACACTTACACGTTTAGAGTTTGAAATTGGACTTCCGCTGTGTACGTGAAGCTGGCGGTCACTCTAATTCGTTTTGGACAATTCCAGGTTACGATGATTCGGAAGCTGCTTAAATTTCAGATATGCCAAATACGACAATTAACTACAAAATAGTGACTGTTTTTCTAAACCACTACAGGTTGTAGTCGTTCTAATGTGAGATTTATTTTGTCCACATTACTAAAGAATCGAGCAGGATATGCCGTTGGGTATTCAGACTCAATAAGTGCTTCTGTTACTGTTAAGATACGGGTCAACTCATCAGATAAACGTGTTTCATCGACTTGAATAATATTTGTAGCACGTTGCAAATTTGGAGTGGTGGACAAAATGTGCCCAGCAAGCACACGATTAGCATGAGTGAGAATTCCGTACTTTTTCTTGTCTGACTGTCGATTAGTTTGGCTTAGTAATTCTTTAATTCGGCGTTCGATAACCCTATGATGTATAACCGCATTTATTAATTTAATCCCACTAACAGATGAGTTGAATATTGTTTTGTACGCCGAACCTTCTAGGTTTTCGAAGAATTTACCTCGTTGGCTCTTTAATAATGCTAAAGTTGATGGTTTACAATTTAAGCACGCAAGTGCATCCAATGCTTCATCAATATCAATACTTTTATCACCCAATAAATCACTAGATATATCGCTTCTAAGCAGTTGATATGTGTAATCTTCGATTATTAGTTCATCGCGCAAGCGTATTTGTTGAGGGTGTTGAGACGCAAAGTCTCTACCAAGAACTCGGTTTTGATGGTTATTAGCTCTAGTGATTGAATTAACAATGTCATCAGAAGCTCCATCTGGTATCTGTATGAATCGAGCTTGAACTTTTATATTCGCTAAATTTTCCTCATCGATACCATCTAAAGACCCAATGCTGCTGACAGTCTGAGCACCGTTTATCACACTTACATCTCGAAAGTTAAATCGTCCCATGTCACGTTGGTTTGTTTTATTACGTCGATGAGGTTCAGCGGTCCGAACAAGGACAGTAATTCCATTGTTATAAAACCAAAAATGTTCTGGGTCGTTTAATGCCGTTTGCTTGATGGACTCATTGACTTCTGTATTACCTAGTAAATTACGAATATTCTTAGTAAACAATTTCGATGCGTGTTGTTGCCACCATTCGGCGATTTGGTCCCCGCTAACTACACCGTAAAATGCGGTGTATGGATTATCGATTTTACCGTATTGCTCTAGCTCGATATCTTCTAGATCTACTGTCGCAGATGTCTGCGCATGTCGCCATTGGGTAATATCTTCGGAAGAAACTAAATGAATCTGAAATGGTAGTTCATGATTGGGTGGAATGGTCTCTAACGATGCTGCTTCGTTTAGTTCACGCTGCCATTGCTGCATGTCGGATAGAATCGTACTTGCAGCTCCGCGCTTCCCAGTATGAGCCATAACAAAGAGAAACTTATAGTCAATAGAGTTAAGAGCTTGAGCTATGTCTTCACGTTTGTTTCTAAGAATAGGATCGAAGCGATCATATTCTTCTTCTATTAAGTGATCACACGCCTGTTTAAAAACTAGGAAATCTGCGTTTGTCCAAGTTGAACTTCCTGATTGAGAAAATTTAGCTTGTACAACAACAACCGTCTTCTCCGTATGGTTTACATGTATTGCATCAATCCCACCATCCTGTGAACTGTCGCATACAGAAGAGCCAGAAACATTATCATCGACTTGTCCTAGATGATGGACAACAAATGCCGCTATAGCTCGACTCGCCATTTTTACATTGTAGTCGGTTTGACCTATGGAACACTCACGCTTATGGATAAAGGATTCAAAGCGTTCTCGCAATGTTGTACCTAATCTTGTTGCCATCAAGTTCGCTGTTGCTGCGGCAGTTGTTGCATTATCCTCTGCTGTTAAATCTGTTACGAAAGCCATAAATCGTCCTTAATTTTAAACGATGCATGCAGGATTTCTCAAATTCGCTGCAAGTCATCGATGAACTAAAAAGTTTCAGTCACTTAAATACATAGTGCGACATTGCTATAACTTGGTCAATATTAAGAAATAAGTGCTTGTAGCTGTTAGCTAAGTGATTTTGGGGCAGAAACGAGCTATATCTGAATGTCCGCACCTTGTCTTAAGCAGACTATATTCACTGAATCATTAAGATCTGCTTCACATTCACCGTCACCGTTAAATGAGGGGCGCATGTGAATTATCTCTTAACAGAACTAAGCCTATATCTGCAAACCTCACTCTACAAAACGCAGAACCCGCACTAAAGCTTGAGGTTAGCGATCGTTTCTTTGATGCAGTTATGAAATATCTCATTAACCATACGCTCCTCTCCAGCTTTGCCAGGGTGCTGTTCTTCATTTTTAACAATATTTATTAAATGACTAGCATTTTGCTCGATAGCTTTTGTCATTTTTCTCACCTGAACCGCCGCCAAAGAAGCGGGAACACGTAACTCCTCAGCAAATTCCATAATGTTTGCTTCAGACAATTCTCCCAAGAATTGTGCTTTCCCCATGGGCTGGGACAATTCATGATCCATGTGTTTATGCGGCAATTCATATATCGCCGTCGACAATAAATCATAATGTGGGGTCATAACTACATTAGAATCTTTGATAAAGAATGAAAGGTTTTTCAGATGAGCGTCGCCATTGCCAACGAACGCATTAAATAAAGCCCAGCGAAAGATATCCAGCGTTGTTTTGGCCTTCATTCTGGAGAGCTGCGCCAGTTTGTTTAAGCTCTCTGCTGTACTGTTAGGGTATTTCATATTTGGTGCAAGATTGAGTAACTGACAACCATCTAAAACATGGCAACGATGTTGGCTAGGATACAAACCTACGCGGTCAAACCGCTCTATAAGGTATACCGGCTCTGGCAAATAGCGAATATCTACCGAAGGGACGTCTAAACCACAAAGCTTTGCCAACGTCATGACAAACCATTCATTCCTAACGGTATGGTAATAAATATCTGGCGAAGAATGTTCAGGTTTAAGGATGTGAGTCGACGGAAAAAATCCAGAAGGCTCCAGAATTTCACCGTCGCGATATATAACCAGCATCTTGTGCTGCGCCCCAGCTACGGACATTCTTTTACGCTCAGCGCGGTTCAAAGGCGCTTTTGGCAAATTTTTTATTCGCTCATTCACTTCTTCGTAAGTAAGTGAATGTACTTCACCTTGTGTAAGCTGCTCGCCTTCCGGCAACAAGGTTATGGCGCCAGCGGATTCAGCACCGGCAACTTTGAGTAATCCAAAGGCATCTTCTATTGGCACTCTCACGTTTTTTGCCAGCAAATCACGCGCTTTCTCTTCGGGTAACAGGTTGTCAAAAAACCACTGCACCGGTCGATAGGTACCGCCGTCGATGTGCTTCCCTTCTCGCAAAGGGATATGAGGAGACAGCGGGTGGCGACTTTCGCTTAGCAACCAACCTGGCGCGTACTCAAATCCCCAAATGTTATTCTCGTCAGTCAATTTGCCAACGAGCGTATCATCCACATATACATCAAGAGCTCGGTTCATAAATCAATGCCGTCGATGATTTGTGACATCCGTTTTCGTTGTGCATCTGAAAGTGCCTCTTGTTCAATTGGAACATCGATGGTGACCGTGATCCCCAATGAATCCAAAACTCGCAACACTCGACCTAACTCAACCGTCGGCTTGCCATTCTCAAAATCACTCAGGAACGTTGTGCCATTGGAAGACAACGAGGCAGCAGACATCTGATCAAGACCTTGCGTCTTCCTGACTAATTGCGCAGCTTTACCAAATTGTTTGACATCTTTAACTGAAATTTTCACACAACACCTTTTAATATATGCGCTCGCGGTTATCTTATAAGAGATGAGACAAATCGCAAGCTTTTGTATGCGTTCGCGGTTAAATCAGTTTTAATTTATGATAAAACCCAAGTAAAACCGCGAGCGCGGTTATATTAGTATCAATTATGAATTGATATCGGATAGTCATGCAAAGTAAATTCTAGTTGAAGGCGATTAATATTTATCGGGACACCGAAAATAACACTTTAATTACGGGGAAAGCCTTCGGCGGGTAAGAAATAGAACCAAATAGAAACACGATACCGAGTCCCTATCGGTACCGACATACCTTTACAAGTCGCTCAGTTGAAGTGATGACTCGTTGGAGTAGTGGGAAAGTTAAAACCGATATGCTACCACTAAACGAGATTGCACTTGAGTTTGGCTCAATGGAATACCCAGTTGGACTCTATTGTCCGCTCTATTTTCATTTCGATGATACTCTGCGCCAAATTCCCAGTGACGATCGTATTGATAACGCCATGCTAGGGTTATTCCGTAGCCGTTACTGCTATTTTGATCCTCCGGCATGGAGTCATCCTCTCGAACATCAAACCAGTCGTAACGCAGAGTCACTGAATGCTTATTAAAAGAATACCGCCCAGCTAAGTACCACGCCGTGAAATCAGCTCTGACAATATTAGGGCCCA
>CENT01062079.1_pt1 | contig 31943 bp, 31 predicted proteins | sample 530141 | NCBI WGS metagenome assembly CENT01 (sample SAMEA2591074, study PRJEB7988) | marine metagenome | isolation source: saline water (ENVO:00002010), including | reverse complement strand
TTTGGTAGCGTTGAACGAAATTTGAGCACTCATGCTCTCGCCCTGCGGCACACCCGCTAAAGAGAGTGATTGTTGAAGTTCATGGGCGGCATTATTTACTTAAAGCCAAGTAAACATCCAAACAATTAGATATTTACAATGAAAGTAATTAATAACGACGATGATTTAAGAATGGCGCTACTTCGTACGGAAAAACTTTGGTCAGCTGAAAAAGGCAGTGTTGATGCCGATGAATTAGAGGTTTTGATAACGCTTATTAATGATTATGAAGATCGAACTATTATCCAAGACAGAGCTCCACAGGGTGAAATTAAAGTAAAAATTAATGAGCTGTAGTGTGTTTATTGTTTTGTAAAATTAGTAGCGTTAATAAGAAGTGAGCCTCCGAAAAAGGAGGCTCTTAACCCGCTGCCTATTGTCGATACTCAAGAGCGTAAGAAGATAGGGCTATCACAACAAGAGGATAAACCTCAGTTGCACGTATCATAACATACCATCTGTAATATATTTAAGGAGTTATCAATTTGAATAAGAAAAATTTTATTAAGCAAATACAGGAAGTTTGTATTGATGAATCGGTAGTGCATGATATTAAATTTTTGTCTTTTAATGAGCCTGATAGCTTTAGTGATTTAGTGGCATTATTGAAAAACAGTGATTCAAAAACTAAAGAGACAATTGAAAAGCTTATGTATTTTACTGCTAAGAATTCGGTTGCAGCACTACTTCACTTAATTGATATGCAGTTTACGCTAGAAGAAAATACTGATGAATTTAGTAAAACCGAGTTGTTAGATATGTTTTTAAAACAAAGCGATGGCGCTGTTAAATAATTACTTTTTTGATTTATCCACTTACATATTATTTATTGGTATTTGTTAATAGTATTAAATTGTAACCATTAAAATTTAGCTACAAAAAAACCTGAGTTGGTGACTCAGGTTTTGGTGGTTTTACATTTAACTTGTGAATACGCACATATCTAAAGCAAATTAACCATATATCTTCAATGGCTAGAAATCAAGGTGACTCAAAGTAAAACTATACTTGCTCATCTTTCTTAGGTCTAGCAGCTTGGATTGAATTAGAAAGGCTAACATTAATGACTTTATCTTGAACTGGCCTCAATAACGTCTCAAGTTCTTGCACTGGTGAATTAAACCAATCATCTTTATCTCTTGCTAACACCAGTGCCGGCATTCTTTTATGATAAGGCGAACATGTATTATTAGGTTCTGTGGTTAACGTCACCAATTCTGTTTGTTCATGCTGAAACAATATACCCGCCATATACAAGGGCATTTTATTAGCATGCTCAAAGAAGTATTTAACCTTTTTACCTTCCTCTGTTCGCCACTCAAACCAACCATTACATGGCACTAGGCAACGTTGTGTTTGAAAGGCCTGTTTGAAGGTAGGCTTAGTTGCAACTGTTTCCGCCTGTGCGTTTATAATCAACTTTTTAGACCACGTAGGTTTAATTCCCCACAATGCATTTATTTGTGAATAGTTTGACTCATGTGAGTTGTTCAATTTACCTTTAATTATGGTTGATATAGATTGGCTTGGGCTTACATTGAAATTTTCTTCAGCGGAAAAATCAACATTAAATAACTCACTTATGATAGGTGTTATTGCTTTGTTTATGCTAAATCGCCCACACATAGTTACCTCACATATTTATCTGAACAAGTTTATTTTATTCAACATATAATCTTTGGAATATCAGACCATTTACTGGTGTAGCTTGGTGATAAAAAATCACGTCTCATTGCCCATTTTTCGTTTCTTTCTGCTGCAGCCACTTCAATCGTACCACTACCATAGCGATTATTTAAGTGATCATAGCATTGCATCAATGGTTGATTATTAACACTGACATTAAACATGTCATGTTGATGAAAGGCACTATTCTCTAACGCTATAGCACCTACACCACAACGATAAAATAGTATACCGGTACTGTAAATCTGATCAAACACATAAGAAATAGCACCCACAATTTCTAGGGTGTTATCTGTAGCAACAGGAAATTCATAGATAACCGATTGTTTATAATAGCTATCATCATGAGGTGAGCTGGAAGCGAAAATAACTAACCGTTTAATTAACGAGTGTTGTCGCCTAGCATTTTTAGCAACAATGCTAGCGTGACTTGATAATGCGGCTTTGAGGCTATGGCAGTCTATTACACGCTGGTCAAAGCTGCGGGTAGAGAATAACTCTTGCTTATCTTTGCCTATTTCATCCCAATTTAGGCAAGGTGTACCATTAAGTTCATTTACGGTACGCTCTACGGTTACACCAAATTGGCTCCTCATTGCTTTGGGTGATTGGTTTGCTAGGTCCCAACCATTTTTCAATCCAAGTATACTTAAACGTTTCCCTAGTTTAGAGCCTATTCCCCAGACATCAGTTAAAGACATCCGAGACAATATTTCTTTACGTGATGCATCATCGCTATTATCACCGTTAATAACGGCAACACCATCAAAGCCAGCTAGTTTTTTAGATGCATGGTTAGCTGCTTTCGCTAGTGTTAACGTTGTGCCAAAGCCAACACCAACAGGTAAGCGTGTTTCTCGCCATACGGCTTTTCTTATAACATGGCCATATGCATGCCAGCTATCAATAAAGCTAAAATTTCTAAAGTGTAAAAATGATTCATCGATAGAGTAAACGTAGTGCCTGTCTGAATAGCGGGCAATCACATTCATCATTCGCTCACTTAAATCAGCATACAGTTCATAGTTTGAGGATCGTACCACAACATGATTCTTTGCTAGGAAGTCTTTGATTTTAAAGTAAGGGATAAATTTAGGAACCCCAAGCTCTCGGGCCATTGGGCAAACTGCGCAAATACAACCATCGTTGTTGGTTAGTACAACGACGGGTTTATTGCGTATTGTTGGATCAAATACTTTTTCAACACGCGCATAAAACGAAACGGCGTCAATTAAAGCAAACATGATAATAATTTCGATATGGTTTTATGTAGCCTGAATGACACATTAACGACGCCCTCTATTTGAAAACTATCAGCTTCAGTTATTGGGATAGCTTTATGTTCATCAGATGCAGATAATAACAATGCTTTTTCAGTATCTATAATTTTACAAACAAAACAGCCATTGTAATTTGCAACGATAACAGACCCATTAGTTACTTTTTCAGCTCTATCAACGACCAATACATCACCGTTAAATATTCCTCTACCTTCCATAGAACGTCCATTTGCAAGGCCAAAGAAGGTGGCATTAGGATGTTGAAGTAGCAAATCTTCTAACGATAATTTTAATTCTTTATATTCTGCAGCAGGTGATTCAAAGCCTGATATGCCTGCTTCAACATAAATAGGGAGTACTTTCATAAAAACCACTTTAACTGTATAAAAATACAGTTTAGTTGTTTTTGTTAAATTATAGAAGAAATGATTGACTTAATACTTGGTGAAATAGCGGTAATTAATTATTAATTGAGAAGTGTATGCGTTGACAATCCGCTTTGATAGGCTATATTTAATTTATCTCACATAGTTCCTTAATTAATTTGAGATGTTTGGATGAAAAACTGAGGAGGTTGATTACCGCCTTTTTCATATCCTAATTTCAGCTTTTAATTGAGCCCACTTACACAGAATAAAGTTAACAGGAGTTGATATGACACCATTCTTTGCAGGTATTTTATTATTAGCCTTTGTACTCTTCGCCGTGGTTCTATTCATTGAAATGAAAATACGTTATTAACCCAAGTCAATACGATTAAAAAATATAATAAATTTAAGCTCTAAAGCAGAGAGTGGTTGCAAATTAGCTTGATAATATATATTTTATACTTGTCTAGGATATATGCGCTCATGTATTGAAGTACAAAAATAAAAAAACTGAGCATCCAACTCAGGTTTTTTATTATATAATATGGGTGATTGAAAATAGAAAAAAAACTCCTCTCAACAAGTACCGAAACTGCTAAACCGTATAGTTCATAACCTGAAAATACTGCCTTATAGCTATAAAAAGACCACAAAAATCATTAATGGAATTTATTACTGGTATAAGTCTAAGGCTTTTAATAAAATGCCCTCCCTTAACCACCCGTAGCTCAGCTGGATAGAGCACATGCCTCCGGAGCATGAGGTCGCGCGTTCGAATCGCGCCGGGTGGGCCATAAACTATTAATTATTTTAATGGTCAAGATCTCCATATTTCTAACCAAAATAATTACCTAAATCAAAAAAGTAATTTTAACTCTTTCTTCTACTTTAATAGCGCTAGTGTAATAACTTTCATCGTTATTTAATTAAGTGCCAATGTCTAACAATGTCTGTTTTTGCACTTAAAACTGCTGATACACAACCAAATAAAAAATCATAACATGTTGATTTTAAACAATAATAAAAAATGGCCCGCTATTTGCTCTATATTAAATAAATCCATAAGTCAGCATAGGAATACTTTGAATGGGCGCCCGAATTTCTTTAGATTTCATTTCACATAAATTTCGAACGAGTCAATCTAATACATTAACAGATATTGAAAAAGTCATTAATCCAGGTGAAATAATAGCACTAATAGGACGCAGTGGTTGTGGGAAATCAACCTTGTTACATATTATGGCTGGTTTGTTAAAGCCTACTGATGGTTGTGTTCGAATTGATGGTAAACAAGTTACTCAACCGAGTGCTAAGTGGAATATGATGTTCCAAAAAGCCTCTCTTTATCCATGGATGAGTGTTAAGCATAATGCAGCACTAGGTCTTATTTTTTCAGGAACACCAAAAAAAGAAGCCATTGAGAAAGTAAGCTCTCTACTTGATATGGTTGGTCTTCATGACAAAAAAGACGATAGCGTTCAAAGTTTATCCGGTGGGCAACAACAACGAGTTGCTTTAGCTCGCTCCTTAGCTACAGAACCAGATGTTCTTTTACTTGATGAGCCTTTCTCTGCATTAGATGCTTTTACGCGTAGTGCTTTACAAGAAGAGATTCCTGCTATCTGTCGTAAATTGAACATTACTATGGTTTTAGTGACACATGATATTGATGAGGCTGTATTGATGGCTGAAAGAGTATTGATAATGTCACGTAATCCTGGACGAATAGTAGATGAGCTAGCTATTAATTTAGATTTTCCTCGTAAACATATGGATCCACATTTCCAAAAATTCCGCGATCAATTGATGGATAAATTCGTTGAGACTGATTCAGATATTAGTCAAGCACCTGAATCGATAAAGCCTACTGATTTGAATATTCATTCAGCCTAAAAATATAAAACTTAATCTACATAAGGTAAATATTATGAAAAAAACAACGACTACCATCAAAGATAATGATGAGAATAACAGCGACGATAGCATTAGTGAATCAGATTTAAAATATCTACAAGAACATGAAATGAGTCGACGTGATTTTTTAATGGATTCACTAGCCGCCGGTGGATTAGCAGCAACGTTTGGTTTAGGTCTGAATGCGCCAGCATGGGCAAATATTCAACCTCCTGAAGACGAAATACTACGGATAGGCTATTTACCTATTACTGATGCAACAGCTCTATTAGTTGCTTATGCTATGGGATTTTTTGAAGAAGAAGGTATTAAGGCAGAAAAGCCAACACTAATACGCGGTTGGTCACCTTTGATTGAAGGCTTTGCTGCAGGAAAATTCAACTTAGTCCACTTCCTTAAACCTATTCCTATTTGGATGCGGTATAACAATGGTTTTCCCGTAAAAATTATGTCTTGGGCTCACCTTAATGGTTCTGGCTTAGTTGTTGGAAGACATACAGGAATTGAGAGCTTTGCTGAGTTAGGAGGTAAACAAGTTGCCGTTCCTTATTGGTACTCGATGCATAATATAGTTTTACAAATGGCGCTTAGGCATGTTGGATTAACGCCTGTTATTAAGAAGTATGGAGAAAAAATATCTGAAAATGAAGTTAATTTACAAATAATGACTCCACCAGATATGCCACCTTCTTTAGCAGCAAGAAAAATAGATGCATTCATTGTTGCCGAACCATTTAATGCAGTTGGTGAACTGTTAGCCGGAGGGAAAATGCTCCGCTTTACCGGTGATATGTGGCGTAACCATCCATGCTGTGTTGTTTGTATGAATGAAGAAAAAGTGAAGGCTAACCCTGTGTGGACACAAAAGGTTATGAATGCCATTGTTAAAGCTCAAATTTATGCACAGGAAAATAAAAAAGAAGTTGCTCATATGCTATCTAAAGATGGTAAAGGATATTTGCCGATGAAAGCAAATGTAGTAGAACGCGCTATGACTTTATATGATGAACCTAGTTACCAAACACCAGATGCAATTAAAAATCCTGAATGGGATAGCGGTAGGATTGATTTCCAACCTTGGCCTTTCCCCTCGGCTACTAAACTCATTGTAAATGAACTCAAGCAAACCTTAGTTGGTGGAGATTCAAAATTTTTGGCTGGTTTAGATCCTGACTTTGTCGCCAATGATTTAGTCGACTACAAGTTTGTTAAAGCAGCTATGGAAAAGCATTCTGGTTGGCAAAATACTCCTGGTTTTGATGCTGATAAACCTTTTGAACGTGAAGAGATTATTAAATTATGAAAGTAGCTACGAATATAGATATATATACAAATAATAATCCACTAGAAATTGTAGTTTTATTTAAAAACATATTAAAAAAAGCAATCTACCCCATTATGGGGATAGTAAGTTTATTAATATTTTGGTGGTTAGGTGGATATTCAATTAGAACTAACCCAGATATGGCAGCTTTTGCTGGTTTTGCTCCAAAGCCAGCATTTGCTGCATTACAAGAACTAATTAAAGGAGATGAACTTTGGGCAGCCATTGGTTGGAGTCTATATAGGGTATTACTTGGTTTACTCTGGGCTGTTGTCATTGGCGTACCCGTTGGGCTTATTGTCGGCTATATAACTGTAGCGACGAAAATAACTAATGTGCCTTTTCAGTTTCTTCGAATGATAAGCCCTTTAGCCTGGATGCCTATAGCAGTGTTAACTTTTGATACCTGGGATTCGGCAATTATCTTTTTAATTGCTATGGCTGCAATTTGGCCGATCATGTTTTCTACAGCTAATGGTGTGCGTAAAATTGATCCAAACTGGTTCAAAGTTGCACGAAACTTAGGTGGTTCTAATATTCAAATGCTTAGAAGAATTGTTCTTCCCGCGATAATGATGGATATTGTAGCGGGTATTCGACTTGCTGTTGGTGTTGCCTGGATTGTCTTAGTACCAGCTGAATATTTAGGGGTAACAAGTGGTTTAGGCTACGCAATTAATGATGCAAGGGATACATTATCTTATGATAACTTAGCTGCTATTGTGGTCGTTATTGGTGTTATCGGTTACGGATTAGATAGTATTTGCTCTGTTTTAGTTAAACGTTTTAATTGGCACTCAGAATAATCCACCTACTTTTTATTACTGGTTAATTAATCACTTTGATTGGCCAGTTTTTTCCTTATTAATGCTCAAATCCTATCCTAATACTTACAGTCTCTAATTAAAACCTAACATTGTTACTTTCGGTACAAACATTGCTTTAATATATTTAACAATATATGACAAAGTGGGTAATGGTAATACTATGAAAGATAATAACGACACAACCTCTAATAATTTTGATGTTCCTCCACAAATATCGAACTCTCTTTCTAAAGCAATAAATAATACGACAGAGGAGGGAGAGTCCGATTTATTTGTAATACACGAAGCCGCTAAAATGATTAGTCATTCTGAATCCCCAGAGTTGGCTATAACTAATATTCTTCGCTTAATATCACAAATTATTGGATTAAACCGTGGCAGAGTACTATTACCATCAATAACAGATAGTAGATTACATATTAGATACAGTTATGGTTTGGAAGCAGAAGAATACCAAAGAGGCATTTATGATGTTGATGATGGTATTACTGGTAAAGTTATGAAAACAGGCTTTCAAGCCGTTATTCAAAATATTGATGATGAACCTGACTTCTTATTTAGAGCGGTTAAGAGAAAAACGTTACCTCAAGAAATAGTATCTTTTCTTGCTATACCTATTTTAGATGGGAACACTCCTATTGGTGTATTAGGTGTTCATAGATTAAGAAAACGCTCAAGGTCATTTGATGCAGATCTCATCGTTTTAAGAATTATCGCAACTTTTATAGCTCAAATTATTAAGATTAATAACCTAATTCGTCAACGTACTGAGCAATTACAGCAAGAAAATAAAGAACTTAAATCTGCTTTAGAACAACAACCTGCAGATCACGGAATATTAGGGGAAAGTCATTCTGTTCGTGAAGCTTTAAAGCAAGTTATTATGGTTGCAAAAACGCCTGTAACTGTATTCTTAACTGGTGAATCAGGAACCGGTAAAGAGCGATTTTCTCAGGTGCTTCACCTTAATAGTCCAAGAAAAGATAAGCATTTTCTTGCTATAAATTGTAGTGCAATTCCCGAAGCTCTTCTTGAGTCGGAATTATTTGGTTATGAACGTGGAGCATTCACGGGAGCTGCCAATCAAAAAAAAGGAAAAATGGAATTAGCTAATGGTGGGACATTATTTCTTGATGAGATTGGAGATCTTAACTTAGAACTACAGTCAAAACTACTACGTGTACTTGAGAACCAAGTGATTCAAAGGGTTGGTGGTGTTCAAGATATCCCTATCGATGTACGAATTATAACGGCAACGCATAAAAATTTGCAAGATGCTGTTAATAAAGGACTATTCCGCTTAGATTTATTCTATCGTCTTAATGTCTTTCCAATTCACCTACCACCTCTTCGCGAGCGTGGTGGAGATATTAGTATTCTAGCACGTCATTTTTTACTTAGTGCTAATACTGAGTATCAACGTCATACAGTATTTAACAATGGTGTGCTTGAACTACTCGAAAATTACAATTGGCCGGGGAATATTAGACAATTAGAAAACGTTATGAAACGTGCTGTTTTAATTTCACTAGATGGCTATATTAAAGCACATGATATTGAAGAGATTCTTAGACAAGAGTCTAACATTAGTACACATATAGAAGCTGGTCAGCGTGAATTAAAATCGCCGCTACCACTTTATCCTGAAGCGGATAAATTAAGTGGAACGGAATCATCTAGTTTATCGAGAAGTACAGACTACACTGCTAGTGGACGTGCTTATAACCGTGTAACTACAGATGAAACAAGTGTTATTACTGATGCCTTAACACGAACAGGTGGAAATAAAACACGTGCAGCAGCTGTACTTGGTATGACGCCAAGGCAGCTTCGTTATCGCTTAGAAAAACTTGGTATTAAAAGTTAAGTACAGGTGTTAAGTATAAAATGACAAACCACTCAAGGTTTGTTGTTTTATAGTGACAATGTCAGTCATTGTTTGGTTTTATGTTTTAGTTAATCAAAGGAGAATATCAGAAAAACAATATAAGTCGTTGATTTAAAGCTATTAAAATGTTTTTTTTAGAGTTGGCACCCTCTGTGCAATACCTCTATTGGAGTCAGTGATAACACGCTGATATATAAATAACATTTATTAATTAACGGTGAATAAAAATGAGTTCAGAACCTACCACTACAGTTACATCTTTTTTACGTCCTATTGATCAAGAGGGTCTTAAAGCCTTTGCTGAAAAAGGTCGTAATAATCCAAAGTCTCAAGGCACAAACTTTGTTCATACTATTACTGATGGGCAATACCGTACAGTTAGCCATATAAATAATCATGAAGTAGTTGTTGACGAACCTTTACATTTATTTGGTGAAGATACAGCGCCTGCTCCGGGCGAAATTTTATTATCGGGTTTAGGTGGATGTCTTGCTGTGGGTATAACCGCTTGTGCAACATGGAAACAAATCAAATTATCAAAACTAGAGATATTTCTCGAAGGTGATATTGGTAACCCAGCAGCATGGGGAGCTGGTGGTGCTGAAAAATTACCTGAAGAAATGGGATTTCAACAGGTAAGAGTTAAGGTTCTAGTAGAAGGTGACGCAAGCCGTACTGAATTAGATGAACTTGTTAAGCATGCTAATTATTTTTCACCTGTAGCCAATAGTGTGCGCAATCCTATTAATTTTGACATTAGTTTAATGGATTAAAAGTCTTATAAATTTTAAGGAGATTATTATGAATAGTGCCTCATTATCCAACCAAGAAAATGATTTCTGGGAAGACGACATTAAAGTTTTATCTGACGTAGAAGAAGTTGCCAAAAGCCATTTAGCACCTGAAGTAAATAACATTGATCAGAAAGGGTATTACCCAGTTAGTGAAATGAAGTCATTGGGTGAGGTTGGCGCTTTTTCTCCTCACCTTAATGCTTATGGACAGCGATTTGACTTAGCGATAGCAAATATGAAAGCGATAAGCAGGCAGTGTGGCTCCACCGGTTTTATGACTTGGTGCCAAGACGTTTGTGGTATGTATATGGAGCTATCAGAAAACCCTGCACTTATTAACCGTTTATTTGATCATGCATCAGGTAAATTTTTAGGTGGTACTGGTTTGTCTAATCCAATGAAAGCTTTTACTAATATTGAAGCAATGGCTTTAAGAGCAACTAAAACGGAAGGAGGGTATTTAGTCTCAGGTATGCTTCCTTGGGTTAGTCACATTACTCGTGGACAATATTGTGGGGCAATTGCTGCGATTGATAACAAAGATGGCAGCCGCTCACATGAAGTTATGTTCTTATTGGATATTAATGAACATGTCACCCTTAATAAGTGTCCTGAATTCTCAGGTATGGAAGGTACAAGTACATGGGGTATTAGTCTCACTAATTATTTTGTCAGTGAAGCGCAGATAATCGCAGATCCGGCCAAACCATTTATTAAGAAAATCCGTGGTGCTTTTATTTTACTACAAACAGGTTGGGCATGCGGAGTAATACAAGCATCAATAGATGCTTGTCGTGAAGTAGAAACATCATTGGGCCATGTGAATCAGTTTTTACATAATCGACCTGATGAATTAGAGGCTGAATTTGAAGAATTAGAAAAGCGTATCAATATACTTGCACAATCTCCTTATGACATAAGCAAAGAACATCTCATCGATATTTTAGATATTCGAGCGCAATGTTCTGAGCTTAGCTTAAAAGCCTCACAATCAGCATTACTGCATCAAGGTGCCCGTGGTTACTTGATGAAATCTAAACCCCAACGATTAATTCGTGAAGCGCATTTTGTCGCGATTGTAACTCCTGCAATTAAACATTTGCGCTGGGAAATAGCAAAACTAATGAGCGAGAGGTAATCAAAATGAATAATAATGATCCTTGGCGCCAATATATCTGTCGCGCTTGTGGCCTTATCTACGATGAAGAAGAAGGTGATCCTGATAGTGGTTTACTACCAGGAACTCGTTTCGAAGATATTCCCGATGACTGGGAGTGCCCTTTATGCGGTGTAACCAAAACAGACTTTGAATTATTTGAAAAACAAGAGGTTTCGTTTGCCCAACAAACGGTCCCTTTTTCAAAACAGCCCGGAATTGTGGTTGTTGGCGCAGGAACAGCTGGATGGTCAGTTATAGAAGCTATTCGTAAAGTTGACACTGAAGTTCCAATCACTTTAGTCAGCGCATGTAATGGGCACCGTTATCATAAGCCTGAATTATCAGTTGCTATAAGCCGTGGGCTCGATGGTGAAAAACTTGTTAAAGAAACGGCTGAACAAGCAGGTAAAAGACTACAAGTTAAATTACTAACAAGTACTTTTGCTGTGTCTATTAACTCTTCAGTAAATGAACTTAGAACAACACGTGGCACTGTTCAATATACCCAATTAATTTTAGCGCAAGGAGCTAAACCTTTCTTACCCGAAGAGCTTTCGAGTGAAAAATGTTGGAGCATTAATGATCTGAAATCATGGATGGGTTTAGAAGAGCTATTAAGATCATCACCTCAACGCATCGCTATTATAGGTGCTGGTATGATTGGTTGTGAGCTAGCTGAAGACTTAAATAAAGCAGGCCATAAAGTAACAATACTCAATAGAGATCCCTATCCATTAAGTACTTTATTACCCGAAACTGCCGCTAACTTTTTAGTAGAGTCAATGGAACAACAAGGAATAAAACACCTATCTAATACGGAAGTTAATGAAGTACGCACAACTACGGATGGATATTCACAGCTTATTTTAAATAACGACACAACGGTTATTTATGATCATTTAATCGTTGCGACGGGGTTAATTACAGAAAGTCGTTTAGCAAGTAAAGCTAATCTGGAATTTAATCGTGGTATTGCGGTAGATCCAACAAGCTTACAAACCAGTAAAGATAATATTTACGCGCTAGGTGATTGTATAAGTTTTAATGGTATACCTTGTCGTTTCATTGAGCCCATTCAGTATCAAGCCCGCGCAATAGTTAATGATATTTTTTCTTTAAACGAAGCAGGATATAAGCATAACCCACCCATAATTCGTTTAAAAACGCGCTCTTTACCCGTTGTAATACGCGGTTTACCTCAAGGAAAAGGTGAGTGGCGAGTTGTTAACCACAATCATGATGAATTAGTAATGGAGCAGCATTTAAATAATGAAATATTTGCTTCTCTGCGACTTGATTTCTCACCGCGAAACAAAGCGGCATAACTTTATAAATTTTATTTTTAACAAAAATTAACATAACCAAGAGGTAGTAATAATGATTACAGATCGCCAGCAAGTTACAGATATGATTGTATCTAAAAAAGTTCTTAAAAGTATTAAGTGGGCAGATGTTGCCAAAGCTATTAATTTATCAAAAGAATGGACAACTGCAGGTTGTTTAGGGCAAATGGCTTTTGATAAGTCACAAGCTGAAATAATTGGCACCATATTCGAGCTTAGCGATGAAGCAATAGCATGGCTACAAATAATTCCTTACAAGGGGTCATTACCTACCAGTGTTCCAACCGATCCTTTAATTTATCGCTGGTATGAAGTAGTAAGTGTTTACGGTTCCACAATTAAAGAATTAATTCATGAAGAATACGGTGACGGAATTATGAGTGCTATCGATTTTTCTATGGATATTCAAAGAGAACCAGATCCTAAAGGAGATCGCGTTAACGTTGTTCTTTCAGGAAAATTTTTACCCTACAAATCTTACTAATTATAGGTTTTGAAAGGAGCAGTTTTTTCTGCTCCATTTCATTATCAAATTACGATTATTCAGTAAAGACAACACCTTAATGAGTGTTAATCCCTTACCTGTAATTCAAAACAATTGAATCAACCAAGTAATTTATTTTTTAATAAAGCTACTGTTTTCAATTTAGTTAATTAACTTTGGAAAGACAATGAAAAAAATAACTTCACGCAAAAAGTGTTTTTTATGTATGCCCGCTAAATATTTTTTAAGATCGGTTTTTGTATTTGCTTTAGCTTTGTGTACCTCTGTAAACGCTAATGAATCTAACTCTATAACTGAAGCGATAACAGGTGGTAATGTCTCTGGTGATGTTCGTTTACGTTATGAATCAGTTAAGCAAGATAATGCTTTAGAAGATGCTAGCTCTCTGACCATTAGAACCCTGCTAGGTTACACAACAGATGTATACAAAGGGTTTTCCGTAGCGCTAGAACTTGAGGATAGTCGTATTGTTGCTGGTATGGATGAGTTTTCAGTACCACTAACTGACTCGTTTTTATTCAATTAACAATAACGAGTCACTACTTGATATTTAATTATTAGTAAATCACGACCAAATATAACAGCACCATAGAGGAAAAAATGATCAAGCTCTCGACTAAATGTTTTTTTGATGAGGTAACAAACACAGCAACTTATTTGATAGCCGATAGCAAATCAAAGAAATGTGCAATCATTGATTCAGTATTAGGATTTGAACCTTCATCTTGCGCTACTTCAACAAAATTAGCAGATAAAATTATTGATTATATAACCAATAAAGAATGGGAGTGCTTATGGATTTTAGAAACTCATGCGCATGCTGATCATCTAACAGCTGCTCCATACCTGCAAAGTAAACTAGGAGGCACAATTGCCATTGGTCGGCATATTGTTGATGTTCAGAAAATATTTAAGCCTATTTTTAATTTGGGAGCAGATTTCACTACCGATGGGTGTCAATTTGGTTTGCTTTTAGATGAAGGTAATAAACTTGAATTAGGTCAATTTACTATTGATGTATTGCATACTCCAGGTCATACACCTGCTTGTGTAAGTTATGTTGTCGATGGAAATGCGTTTATTGGTGATACATTATTTATGCCTGATTATGGAACAGCTCGTTGTGACTTCCCTGGTGGTAATGCAAAAGAGTTGTATAACTCAATTCAGAAAATATTCAGGTTACCGGATAACACCGTACTTTTTATGGGACATGATTATAAGGCAAAAGGAAGAGACTTTTATGCTTGGCAAAGTACTGTAGCAATACAAAAGTCTATGAACATTCATATTAATGAACTGACTTCTGCTGAGGAATATACTTTTTTTAGAAATAACAGAGATAGTCAGCTAGATATACCCAAATTAATGTTACCTACTGTGCAACTAAATATTAGAGCCGGCAATTTTCCTCCTGTATCTGATAATGGTCAGCACTATCTAACGCTACCTATTAACGGTTTTAAGTAATTATTATGATAGACATTATCCTCATTAGTTGTGTAGCCATAATTATAGGGCTTAGCTTAGGTTTATTAGGCTCTGGTGGCTCTATTTTAACAGTTCCAGCATTAATATATATTGTTGGCCAAGATGAGAAAGTTGCGATTGCAAGCTCTCTTATTATCGTAGGTTTTATCGCTTTTTCAGGCGCTTTGAAGTACCAGTTAGATAATATGATTGATTGGCGTGCGGTATGGCAATTTTCTTTATTTAGTATGTTAGGTAGCTATTTTTCTGCAGGGTTTTCCATCTATTTGTCAGGTGAACAACAGCTACTATTGTTTTCAATTATTATGCTGTTAGCTGCAATTTCGATCCTTAGAAAAAAAGCACCTGCTGCTTACCAAGCTATTCCATTAAATCTATCCCTTAAACTGGCCGTTATTAGCTGTGTTGTTGGGTGTATTAGTGGCCTCGTCGGAGTCGGAGGGGGTTTTCTAATTGTACCCGTGTTACTCACGTTAGCCGGAATGAATATGAGTAAAGCTGTAGCAACAAGCTTGATGATTATAAGTTTGCAATCTTTAGCTGGGTTTATTAAGTATTTTTCAATTTCAAAACAGCAAGGTTTAAATTTTGATTGGTCAGTTATTGTAATAGTTTCTGTAGTTGGTGCTATGAGCAGTATATTAGGTCAAAAGATATCAACTGGTATACCACAACAAAAGTTAAAAAGTTCGTTTGCATTGCTGTTACTTGTTATGGGTATTTTTTTATTGGCCAAAGCTAGTATTAATTTATTTTAATTATTGTATTTATTTGAGGTGTAAAATAAAAAATGAAAATACAACAACTTAATAAAAGTGTTTATATAGCGAGTAAGGTTGATATTTCAGATATAAATAAATTAAAAGCAATAGGCATTCAATCAGTCATTAATAATCGTCCAGATAATGAAGAAGATGGACAGCCTCTCTCTGGAGACTTATCTGAATATGCAGCCTCCATTAATATTGATTATTATTATTTACCAATTGCTTCAGGCCATTACCCTGTTACTAGTGTAGATAAACTGACCGAATTATTAAGTACGGCTGAGCTCCCTGTTGTGATTTTTTGTCGGACAGGAAGACGAAGTATTAATTTATGGGCTAAAAGTCAAAATAAATTATTAGGTGCTCAACATGTATTAAGTAAAGTGCAAGAACTAGGGTTTGAAATGGTTGATATATCCTAGGAGTACCACAGTAGTTATTAATGCAAATTTATAATACATAAACGTAATTATTACATCTAACTTAGCTATTCAAATAAGCGTAAGAAAATAATACAAACATATAAATATCAAACATTAGGAGTAAATTATTATGGGTGGAATTGGAATTTGGCAACTAGTCATTGTCGCTGTGATCATAATGCTTTTATTTGGCACTAAAAAATTACGTAATTTAGGTGGTGATTTAGGATCGGCAATTAAAGGTTTTAAAAATGAGATAAGTGACGACAAGTGCAAAGAAAAAACGAAATTATCTTCTGAAAATTTAACAGACTGTTCAGCTAATCAGGCTAAAAATCATTCTGCTGATAAATGTAATACTGTGCCAGCAAGTAAAACTAATGAACCTGAACAGGTGTAATTTATGTTTGATACAGGCTTTTGGGAATTAATACTTATTGGAATTATAGGCTTAATTGTTTTAGGGCCTGAAAGATTACCTGTAGCAATTCGTACGGTAGGTAGTTGGATAAAAAGTGTTCGTGATTTTAGCGATAAAGTTAAGTCTGATCTCAATGAAGAATTAAAAATAAATGAACTAGAGGGTTACTCAAAGAAAGATAGTCCGATTAACCTGCAAAAATTAAGCCTAGAAATATCTGATTCATTAAAAGATATACAAGAAACGTCCGTATCGGTACCTGATATTTTTAAAGAACAGGATATAATAATTGATATCAAAGAAGCCGAATTAAATAGCTCAATTAATGAGAATATTGATAACTTCCTCAACGATACAGCTAATAAATCAAGCAATAAACCTTAACGATAAGTGGCTTTCAGTATCAAGAAGATAGCTTATTTTTTGTGTCTCTGTTACCTAACTCCATTTAATGCACGCTGTAAAGGCTCTATAAAGCTTAGTGAAAATCAGGTACTCAACTAAATTACCTGTTAAATATCTATGCATCACTACAGTTGCTTTTAAATAATAAAGATAATTGCAACGGTTTTATGAATATGAAGTAAGCGCGCATTTAAGCAGTGCGCTTAGCTATAATCGAAGTCTAGCTGCACATTCCACGGCATTAGGTCGGTAAAATCATCATCACCCTCATCTCGATTCGGCAACGTTTTAAATAAATGCACAAAGTAGTAATAAGGATTGATGTCATTGGCACGGCAGGTCATCACAATACTATAAAGTATCGCGCTGGCCTGAGCACCATTAACCGATTTTGAGAATAGCCAGTTTTTTCTACCAGTGGTAAACGGCCGAATATCTCGCTCAGTAATATTATTATCAATCCCTAGTTCGCCATCTTCACTATACCGCATTAATTTCGGCCATTGATTAAGCGTGTATTTTATCGCTTTGCCAATATAACTCCCCGCCGTTACTTTACCTTCGGCTTCATCAAGCCACGCTTTAAAGTGCATTAATATGGGTAAGGCTTTTTCTTGTCGTAACTGATACCGCGCTTGAGGAGATAACTGTTTGTTTTTAGCGTGGGTTTCCAGTTTATATAATTGGCTGATAAAGCTGATGGCTTTATGCGCTCGACCTTTGTTTTTCGACTCTGCTTTTAAGGCATCGTTATATTTGCGTCTAGCGTGTGCCCAGCAACCAACAGGGGTAATGCCTTCAATACCGTCATAAACACGGTAACCGTCGCACTGTAAATAGCCTTGATAACCGGCAAGAAATTCTTTTGTGCAAGCGCGACTTCGACCTGCTTGGTAATCGTAAATCACGACAGGCTCACGGCTGACCTCATTGCTGCGATAAACCCACATGTAGGAATTGCTGCTAGGGTTGTCACCTTCATCTAACACTTGTGTACGGGTTTCATCGGCACATAAACTATGCTCACTAAGCAAGTGACGTTGCATGGCTGCCACTAAGGGGCTGATTAGCAGGCCCGCTTTAATACACCAATTAGCTAATGTTCCGCGCGATAGTTCAAGGCCGCCACGGCCCAGTATGTCAACGAAACGATAAAGCGGTAAGGCATCGCAGTATTTGCCCGTAACAACCGCCGATAACGCTTCTGGACTCGCAATGCTGCCAGGAATAGGCTGCTTGGGTTTAGGCGCGGTGATTATTTTACTGGCCAATTGTTCATGCTCGCAATGTCTGCAAGCATATTTAAATTGTTTGTGCTTAATGACACTGACTTTCGCCGGAATAATCTTCACTTGCTCGCTGTCTTCACTACCACATTGATGTAGTTGTTCACCGCAACACTGACACGTTAACTCGGTTAAGGTGTGCTCAACTTCTTCTCGTTCAAAGTGCTCAGCCAGTATTTGTTTACCTTTCTTATGGTGTTTAGGCGGCTCAGTCGTTTTATGCTGCTCCGCTTCATTGAAGGTGCCCCGTGGGGCTTTTTCACTTTTTTTACCGTATTTTTGGGATTTACTTAACTTAAGCTCAGCAAGCAAGTGGTCAATCCGCGATTGCATTTCAACCTTATCTTCTTGCAGTGAAATTTTATCTTTTTCTAAGCCATCAAGCTTAGCCTGCATAAGTGCAAGCTGATTTTGTAGTTCGGTGATGAGAATAGTGTCTGGCATTTTAATAGCATGACACATGGGAAAGATCGTTCAAGTAAAAAAAACGATCTGGTTAATTTACATCACTGATAACCCTGATAAAGTTGAGTGGCGGGTTTTATTATTTACCGGTAAGCCAGATAATAACCATTGTAACTGCCGTTGTTCAATCCCCATGGCTACGTGTGCTTGAGCATGATTTGGCCATTGAAATCGTCCTTGCTCTAAGCGACGATAATAAAGCCAAAAACCATTGGTATCCCAAAACAAAATTTTTAATTTATCGCGTTGTTTATTACAAAAAACGAACCACGCTTGGCTTAAAGGATCGAGAGATAGGGTATCGCTGACAATAATACTTAACCCATTGATTGATTTTCGCATGTCGGTGAATCCCGTGACCAAGTAAACTTGGTGGGTGCAAGGTGTCACAGTACGCTCAATAATTTGGCGAGTGCTTGGTGCGCTAATGTCGACTCGAAGTCTATTTGATAGCCGTTTGGTGTGGTGAGTTTAATGATTGAAGGGTGTGTAAAGGCTTGCTCATGAATAACAAACGGGATCACCTGTTGCTTTTTAACCCTTATCGTTTCGTCAGAAAGGCGTTTACGCCAAACATAGAAAGTCGATGCGTTAATGTTGTTATCACGACAAAATTGAATGATGGCTAAACCACTCGATTTTTGCTGCTCAAAAATGCCTTGCCAGTGTTTTATTTTTTGCTGTTTATTCATAATTACCTCAGGTTAATATGCTGAGTAAATTATGCATAGGTAGCATTAATATTGGTATGTGGGTTTAATTGCGCGCTTACAATATGAAAAATGATAATCCATATTTTAATGGAAGAACGCCACCTTCTCTTATTGTTAAATACCCTGAAAAAGCTTTACCTGAAGTATACCAGCGGGTTAATGTGATAGGTCAATGGCAAATTATCAACGATATTGCGATAGTATTTAAAAAGTTTCGAGGTTAAAAATACTACAGAAGAAAGATAATAATTGGGCTCTCCTACACCCAAAACGCAGACTAATCTAACAACTATCAATCAAAAAAATCTTCGTCTTTTTCGAAGACTTCATAGTCGTCAATAAGGTACTGCCCACTTACTAATTTTAGCCCAATGTTTATTATGGCTCCTGCCCATGTGTCCATTGTAAGATTGGTAAATTTTTCACAGGTTTTACTAATATGATATAGGTTGTTCTTATAGTGCCCATTTATATCCGGTGAAGAAATACGTATAGATTTAGAGCCTCTGCTATCATAGCCTATGAGAACAGCCTTTTTAAGAGAAATGAAATTGTCCTTGTTAGCTAAAGGACCCTTACGAATAAGAGGTGCTATATGCTCTGGTTTTTGAATTGGAATTACTTCGCCATTTAATAAGAAATTGAAATCAAATGTAGCTTCACTTAAAAAATTAAGTGTTTCTTCGTGATATTCTAAAGGTACTGTTTTCAGAGGCTCTTGCTTGTGAGTCTTTGATTTTCGTCTTTCAGAGTACTCTTGACTTGCAGCCAAAGCGTTCTTGATATTGAGGGCTAATTTTTTTTCAGCATCTTCAATTAAAGGCAAAGCTAACGTTAATGATTCTTGATCTTTAAAATCAACAGCAACAGATAACTCTACTTCTGAAGTATTTGGACTAATTGTTTCAAGCCTTCTCATTCCAGTGGTATTTTGAAGCTCATTAATGCCCTGATTTGTGTAAAAATCCATTAAAAACTTATCAATTATTGGTATTTCTTTTTTATTATCTTGAGTATAAAATTCTATTTTGTCTCCATCCTTACCTTTATCTTCACCTATAATGACAGGAATAGATATTCCACTTAAACGAACTATCAAAGGGTTGTTCATCTATTTAAGTCCTCATTTTTTATAATATATTTTATTGATAAATGGGCATTAGCCAGTGCAACTGACTCGTTCTGAAAATACCGCTTTCGATGCTGGCGTATAGTGGCTAATTTAATGTTAAATATTTTAGATAGATCATCATCTGAAATAGGTGCTTTATCATTCTTTTGTAAAATATTCTGAATATAATTACGTTGGGTAGTTTTAGGTGATGAGTGGCCTATTAAAGCTGATACTTGCCAAAGGTCACGTAAGCTTGACTTATTTCTATCCATAAAAAGCTCTCTTGCTCTGAAGTGTCTAAAGTGCTTAAGAGATAAATGATTATTTAAAACTTTACGTATCTTGCTATTTAATTTTAAGCAAAAGTCTTTGTAAGAAGACTGTTTTTCATTTTCAACATTAACATTAAAAATAGTGCTATTAGTACCAAGAATACTGGCTGCATATATTTTTTCTATCAAACCATCGGATAGTCGCTTGAATGTGAATGGTCTCCGAGAAGAAGGGGTTTTTAGAGAGCCTAATTTGTTTTTTCTAAATTGGATACTTTGAGCTATCAAGTCAAAGTCTGAAGGCAGCAAAGTATAAGCTTCAGATTCCCTGCATCCTACCTCAGCTAGTATTTGAATGAAAAATAATTCATTTGGTGTAAATATTTCATCATTGAGTAATTTAACAACTTCCTCGTTGGAAAATGTACGTTTATCTATACCAGAATTTCTCCATGCTATATCTCCAAGGTAAATATCTTTACGTTGAAAGGTTTCAGCTAAAAAATCATTGAAACTTAGAAGGGCGGAAACAGAGTTCTTACTGGAATTATTTAACTCAATAATCATCTCAAACAATGTACTAATTTCAACATCATCAAGTGATAACAAAGGTGTAGAGCGTAAGAATTCTGAGAGTAATTTACTATTACTTAGCATGTAGCTTATGATTGTTGATACGGCGGGTGTTAGTGTTTTTCGAGTTCCATTTGCTAACATGTAGCTCCCCCAAAAACTAATTAATTGCGTTAGATTACAATGTTCTTTTTCACCTTCTTTTAAGGCTGCTTTTAACTTATCCTTTTTTTCAACGTGTTCCATATCAGATAATTGATTTGATAATAACCTTAGCTTGGATAAAAAATTGTTATAAATTGGAATATCAACATTGGCTTTAGTTAATTGGACTTTATCACTGACCGTAGACGGCGGAGTTATTGTGTTTTTTGTCGCCTTATCACTTATATTTTCATCTTGAATAAATAAAACTTCTCCATTGGATTGTGCATACTCACAAGGGGAAGCATTAAGTATGTAGCCTAATTTATTCACTTTTAGAAAGTATTGAAAGGTTGTTTCCTCTCCCGTATTAAGGCTTATAGTTCTTAATAACTTTTCGATATTATGATTAATGTTTTTTTCGGCGGGATAGACTTTTGGCCATTTAGCGCGTACCAAGTTAATAAGTATCAGAGATATGTTATTGGGAGCCCAATTAACAAGGTTATTATTGGCCTTTATGGCAACGAATATGCTTCCATTCTTTTTAATCAGAGGAGCTTGAACACTTTTTATGAAGTTCTTTAAGTCTGTTTTGTAAGATAACCCTGTCGCTAAGGCATAAAGATAGCAAGCAGACATTAAGTAAGAAAAATTACTATGTGTGTCGGCTGTTAATATTTTTAATATTTTTTCCTGTAACTGCTCCAAAATATAAATGTGGTGCTGTAGCATCAAGGGCGACTCTAGCGATAGGCCAACAGACTCGTCGTGAGTATACACATACCATATCCTGTCTGATTTACGATTAAATTTCTTAGCATACCGGTTTAATATTTTTTGACTTGTAGTGTAGGATTTGGCTATTTGATAGGCGGGTAACTTATCTATATAACTTTTTAAATTTTCTATTTCAATATCAGTCAATTGAGTATAGGTCTTTGCATCTTTATTCAAAACTCTTGGTAACTCTTTTTGAAAATAATGATTTACTGAATTTACCACTTTCTTCATTATCATCATTCTGTTTTCTTGCCGTAAAGCAGTCCCAAAAAGATACTTTTGTTCAGATAAATTTATAGTCTCAATTGCTGTTTGATTTTTACCTTTTTCAATACCTTTAATAGCTTCTATATTTAATTCTTTACCGACCATACCAACGTATTGACCTATTTCCTCTAGCCAGTTTATTGTATTTAAAGTAGACGAACGAGAGAGCGGGTTTTGCCCTGTTGATATATGGCCCAATAAATAGTTTATTCTTTCACGAGGAATACCTATAGATGCAAGCTTTGAAGATAAAAAGTGCCTATAAAAATTAGCTGGATAGCAAAAATCATCACCCCAAAACTCTTTTAAAATATTTTCATTGATACCTTCTAATTTATTATTGTTATTAACAATAAAAAGGAAAGGAGTGGTATGGCTTACTCCACTTATATTTGCCTTATAAATATCTTCTGCCAAAATGGGATTTAGCTTCTGTAGCCTAAATGCTAAATTTAATAGATGTTGTTCATATAGTTCTAACTGTTCGACCAAGACATTAGCTAAAGGGCATAAACGTAAAACGTTATTAAATGAAGAGGCTTTATCGCCAATAAAACAGAATTTGTTCTGTATAAATAAATAGTTTTTATCATCAAAAATATCATTTACAGGTCTATGCCCTGTCAGAAGTAACATAATCGTTGAAATATATTTACTGTAATAATTATGATGCTGTATTAATTGTTTTAACGTTCGTAAAGATTTTGCGTTATATTGACTTAGTTTTGCTTTTAGTTTCTCCAGAAGTTCTATAATTTCACTTTCTGAAACCAATATGTCTGAGCCTACAAACTCTTCAGGGTGCGTTGTTATTTTAGTTACTTCTCCAAAGGATATTGATAAAGATTTTGAATGTATATCACTTAATGCATTTGATGTAATGGATGTGTAATAGCAACCAGTTGGCATTGTATAATTAGTAATAGGACACAGGAATGTTGCGAGTACTTCATCATTAGTACTCCTATAAAACAAGTTGAATGCATAATCTTTGACCGTATACCTTGTGAAATGGCGCCCTAGTTTATGTCTAATAGCATCGAATAATTTATTAATGCGATCGTTGTCTAAATCTAGTTTATTTTCAATCTCTGCTACATTATTTTGACTCTGTATGATTGGTAACATGCTAGTAGGCATAGCCAATTTTAAGGTACTAGAATGAAATTGGTTTACTATATCCATTTTTTGGCTGTTTTCTTTTTTTTCTTGAGGCTTTGGAACGGTATAAAAGATAACACCGGCAGTTGTTATATAAATTGTGCCTTTAGAAGCTTTATCGGGTAGGTTTTTTACTATTTTCACATATTTAAGCCAAGTGACATCTAAGCCAATAATGAGCATTAATAGAACAGAAAAGCTGGTTTTTTTATCTATTTCTTTTTGGGTGGTGTAACGTCTTAATAGAAAATCATATAAGGCTCTTGCTTCTAAATCATTTAATACTGATGAGTGCTCTTGCGGATAATTATTTAGCATTGCCGCCCTAGTTCTGGCCCAGTGCTTTAATTCTGCTTGAGATTTAAATGATAACTCTGAAGAAGTTGATTCGTATACATCAATATTAATAGGCTCTTGATACTCTACTTCGGGGGGAAGTCCCTTTTTTCTATAAGTGTTCACTTTTTTATTATTTACGTTAATAGATATTAGAGCTCTACTTTTCTTTTCAACAAGATCTATGTTTTTATCCGCTTCTAATACTCGAATAGTAAAACTAACCATACAAGTACAGGCTTTAAATTTACTGTTATCAACATCTTTATCTATTTTTCCACCTATCCGTTCAAATATAATTTTTAACTTATTTAACCTTTCGACTTCTGATGCGTCATTGCCTAGTTTTATGTTCTGTTCTTGGAAAATATCAAAGATAGTTTTACGTATACCTGGAATTATATTTATCGATGTAATAAAGCGACGGGTAATATCCTGTAGAGAGTCTGATAAATGATGTTGAAAAGTAGGTTGCCCTTGATTATTTAGTCCTATCATCGCATGTACAAAAACAGAAACACTTAATTTTAAAAGTTGAGATAATTCACTAGGATTAAATTGAATAAGTAAATAGTAAGTAGGGCTTAGCTCATTAACTTTAGCGTGATGGATATCACTAATATTTCTTTCAAGTTGAACTTGGAGGTCTTGTTTTAAAATTAGCAAAAATGTTTTTTTTTCTGGTAGAACCAAATCAAGAAGAGTATCAATAACAAGTATTAAGTTTTTTACAAAGCGATTATATTTTGGAAGATCTTCAGGAGCATTAATTCCATCAAGAAATGTTATTATGTTAGTTGATAAGTTATCAATAGTGTAAATGTCTTTTTTATATTCAGCCAAAAGCTTTCTGATCTTTTATATATGTTTTTGATATTTTCAGAGTAACCTATATACAAAAAATGCACAATTAATGATCGACAAAAGATTAAAATAATGTGACAGTTTTTCTTGGTCATTTGTGACGAGCTGGTGCCAAAATATATAATGTGACATCAAAAACTAACATTAATATATTTTTTTGTCACAAATAATGAGTTTTTTGATTGGCCTAAAGGTCAGTATTACTGGGTGTTTGTGGTGTTTATGTGTATTATGAGGTTTTTAAGGTGCTGTGGAGTTTCAGGCTCCGGAGTGGGCCACAATGTCGACGCCCATGGTAATGGGTTTCTGGAGCAGTGGCGTTGCCCAGGTGTTGTCGATACCAGTCAGAATGCCGTGTTCGTGGGCAATGGCCACCACCCTGGTAATATCAATGCGCTTAAAAGTCATGGTCGCCGGACTTTCAAACCAGATAAGCCGGGTTTCCGGGCGGATTGCCGCTTGCAACTGCTCCAGATCGCCGGAAGTCAGGTAAGTAAATGTTACGCCAAACCGCGCGAGTTGCTCAGCGAGCTGAATGGTAGGGCTGTAGACCTGATTGATAAATATGATGTGGTCGCCCTGATTTACCAACCCGGTAATCGCCGCACTAATAGCGCCCATACCAGAAGCAAAAAGTTTGCATGCTTCGCCCCGCTCAAGGGCTGCAAGTTTCTTTTCCACACTGGTCATAGTGGGATTTCGCCCACGCGTATAAACCGGAGTACTGTATTCATTAGCCAGCGCGGCACAGAGATTTTCAAACTTGCTGTAGGAGAACAGCGAAGTCTGATGAATAGGTTGTGTTACTGGTTGGATATCCGTTTGGGAGACAAAAGTTTCCGGCCCACAACAAATATCGAGATCCTGCTGTGAAATTTTCATGTCGTTGTATTTTTGAATATTTTATACCACCTTACCTGCAATTGTTGGTGGCGTACAAGTTTGTGGTCTTAATATTCTGCTAATTAAGCGACACCATCAAAAAAGCCGGCGAATATGCCGGCTTGATTACGGTAGAGAGAAACTAAGCGGCTTTTTCCTCAGCAATCCAGTTATCTACCATGCGTTCTAAAATAGTCAGAGGCACTGCGCCACTGCCGAGGACCACATCGTGGAAGGCGCGGATATCAAATTTCTCGCCTAACTCGGTTTCGGCTTTCTCACGAAGCTCAAGAATTTTCAGCATCCCGATTTTGTAGGAAGTCGCCTGACCCGGCCACACAAAATAGCGCTGTACCTCGGTTTTTATCGCGCCATCAGAAATCGGCGAGTTATCTCTGAAAAACTGATTAGCCTGTTCTTCTGTCCAGCCTTTGGCGTGAATGCCGGTATCTACTACCAGACGGATCGCACGCCACATTTCAGAAACTAAGCGGCCAAAATCAGACATAGGATTCTGGTAGCCACCCATTTCTTTCGCCACCAGCTCTGCATACAACGCCCAACCTTCAACATAACTGTTAAAGAACGACGTGGTTCTGAATTTAGGTACACCTTCCAGCTCCTGAGCAATGGATATTTGCATGTGATGGCCGGGGTTGCCTTCGTGGTAGGCGATTGCCTCCATTTCGTTCTTCGGCATAGTGGTCATGTCTATCAGGTGAGCATAGTACACACCCGGGGTGCTACCGTCCGGGGAGCCGGCAAAGTAATGCTGCGGAGCGCCAGCCTGCTCACGAAAAGGCTCTACCCGTTTCACAACCAAATCCGCTTTGGGCAGAATGCCAAAAAACTCGGGTAATTTATCGGCTATGTTATCCAGAAAGGCGGTTGCGTCGTCGAGGTAGGCCTGCCGTCCCTCGTCGGTATTCGGATAGTAAAAACGTTCATCGGTGTTATCCGATTTAATGTAGGCAAAGAACTCTTTTAAGGTGCCGTCGAAGCCTTCAGCATGCTTGATTTTTTCCATTTCAGCCAGAATACGGTCTACTTCGTTTAAACCAATCTGATGAATTTCATCAGCGGTTAAATCGGTAGTGGTACGTAATGCCAGAGCTGAATTGTAATAAGCTTCGCCCTGCGGTAGCGCAGAAGCACCTGTTGCTTCACGAGAAATGTTCGGCAGGTCATTTTCAAACCAGCTAATCAGCTTGCCATAGGCTGGCATAACTTTATCGAGCAGCGCGGTCTCGGCTTTTTCAATAAAGGTCGCCGCCTGTTCGGCTGTGATCTCGCCGCTTTCCTCCAGCGCTGCTACCTTGGTTTTAACGTCCGCCAGCAATGAGGAGTCCTCGTCGCTATCCGGGTCAAAGGGTTTGCCTGAGATAATCGCTTTGCTTTGTTTGATTACGCCTTCGTAAGCAAAGTACGGCGCTTTAACCCCCTCGTCTGCATTGATGGCAACCCGGCTGGTTAATTGCTCAACCGCCCGGCCAACGCCTGCCAGTCTGGAGATATAGGCTTCCATATCCGAGGTTTCGGCGACTTTGTGATAATTGATCAGCAGGGTTGGCAGCATGGATTGCATGCCATTCATTTGCGTGAGTACGTAATTGCGACGGCGGAACTCAGCCTGTTTCTTAGCCTGTTCAAACTGAAACATCCAGATGTCGTAAGAGATTTTAGTCTCTTCATCTAACTTGCTGTAATCAAAATTCGCTTTGAGTTCGTCAACGGTCGCCGCCATCCATTGCAGGCGTTTTTCCTGGCCTTGCTCCGACATGTCATCAATCTCACCGTAGAGATCCTTGCGGCCAAGGCGGGTCATCATCAGCGGGGAAAACTGCAGCTGCTGCTCGTATTTTTCTTCAAACCAGGCATTTAACCGCTCGGATTCGCTCAGCTGGGCGCTTTCGGCTGTGGTGGCTGTTTGTGCTGCGGTACTGGTTTGCGGTGCCTCGGAACATGCGGTCAGCGCAAGCGCCAACGCACTGAGTAAAAAGAGTCGTTTCATGGTGTAAGCCCCTGGGTAGTGGTCAGTTATAATTGCTTTGGATACCAGTAGACCCTGATGCGGGGCTTATTTCAATCACTTCTGTGGATCAGCGTTGTTTCAATTTGTGAGTAAATGCTTTGATCCTCGCCATACCTTCATGTAACAGTGCTTCCGACGTAGCGTAAGACAGCCTGACAAACTGATCGCCACCAACAACACCAAAGTCATTGCCGGGTGTCATGGCCACATGGGCTTCGCTGAGTAAGCGGTCACAAAAATCCATGGCAGACATGCCGGTTGGGCTAACATCGATATAGACATAAAACGCGCCGTCAGGCTCAACAGGAACTTCGAGGCCTGCGTCAGCCAGGCCTTGCAGAACAATTTTACGTCGTGACAACAAGGACTCACGCCGTTGTTCACAAAGCGCTAGGGTTGGCGGAGTAAAGCAGGCTAAAGCCGCAAGCTGGGCCGGTGTTGAGGGGCAAATATATAAGTTTTGCGCCAGGCGCTCGATAACAGCCACCATGTCGTCCGGCACGATCATCCAGCCTAACCGCCAGCCGGTCATACCAAAGTACTTTGAAAAACTGTTGATAATAATCGCGTCGTTATCAAACGACAGCGCCGACTGCGGCGGGCCGTTGATATCGTCACTCAGGTTTAAATAGATTTCATCGATTATCCGCCACGCGCCGCGGGCTTTGGCAAACTCGCACATTTTTTTCAGGTCGTCGGCAGAGACCGCTGTACCGGTGGGGTTTGACGGTGTGGCAACCATCAGTGCCCGGGTTGTTTCCTGCCAGTGTTGTGCTAACAGCGCCGGAGTTAACTGAAATCGGTCGGCAGCCGTGGTGGGGACCAGATTAACCTTACCGCCGAATGTGGTAACAAACTGGCGATTACAGGGATAGGAGGGATCGCCTACCATCACTTCATCACCCGGATTAACCAGTGCGGCGCACACCAGTAACAGTGCCGCAGACGCACCGGCAGTAACTACTACCCGTTGCGGATCGATCTCCAGCCCGTGCATAGTCTGGTAAAAGCCTGCAATGGCTACACGCAGACGGTAGTCACCCAGTGCCCCCGTGTAGGGTAACTGATTTTCTGCAACGGCCTGTTGCATGGCTTGCTGAACCGCTGGCGGCGCGCCAAAGTCGGGCTCACCAATGTTTAAACGAATAACGCTGTGTCCGGCGTTCTCTAGCGCCGTGGCTTTTTCGCCGAAGGCCATTGCATAGAATGGAGTAATGGCCCTGGCCCGGTCAGAATACTGCATGAAACTCTCTATTGTTTTAGTGTAACCAGCCTGAACGAACACCGCGCTGGCTGATTAACACCAGTAATAACGCGATGGTGGTGACGATAACAGGCATTACCACAATGCCCCAACCCATAATACCTATGGCATCAATCACCACAAAATTATAATACTGCTGCACAATCACGCCGGCGAGAGAGATCACCAACACCGGAAAAGCGAGCTTTTTGCCCAGAGCCAGTAAGATACTGCCTATTAAGCCGCCAAAAACGGCCAGAGCGTAAGCGCTGTAAGACCATACCGGAATGTCCCGATAGACCGCCTGTTGCGCCTCTGGAAGCTGGGCAATCATTTCCGGCGTCATCATTATCTGACTGAAAAATGCCGCCACGCCTATGCCATTCCAAAGCACCATTAGCCAGGCAAACACTTTAAGGCCGGTGGACATCTGTTTTGAGCTGTTCATTCTTATCCCCTCAATCAATACGCTAGCAAATACCGATATCACTATACGTGAATTTTTTGCGATAGATAACGGATTATACCTTCTTATACTTTTGTCTAAAGTGGTGCAATTGGTCAGCTTTTCATCACAAAAAATGTGCAGCGCTGATTATTACTCAGGAATAGATTGTCAAGTAATTGTATTAAAGATACTGTATACGATATCTTTTATGCAGACTGTCGGTTGCTGCTGGTTATTTATCCCAAAACAGCCGTCGAATCAGTGAATTGGTACAGGGTTTGAAACGCTTGTGTGAATACCGTCTACGGAAGGGCGCAGAACAACAACACGGTCTCGAATTCAAACTCCCTGAAACAAGACTGAGAAAATAACGATATGGCACATAAATACACAAGCAAAACCTTTTCACTTTCCCTACTGGCTGGTGTTATTGGCCAGCTACTGATTGGTTCCCAGGCAGCTGCCCAAACCAGTGACGAAACCGAAGCTCAAAAAGAAGAGAAAATCGTTGTCGTCGGCCGTCGTATTTCACAAACCGACATCGCCATAGGCACTGATGAAGCAACTAATACACTGGCCGTTACCCGCGACGAACTACTTTCGGCACCGTCGGGGATCTCCGGATTAAAGATGCTCGAAAATCTCCCCGGCTTTAACGTACAGACTGATGGCGCGTTAGGGCTTTATGAGTTTGGTAACTCGGTGCAGGTTCGGGCTTTCCAGTTAAGCCAGATGGGCTTTGTACTGGATGGTATTCCTATGGGGCGATCCGACGCTTTTGGCGGCAGCCCTATTTTCCGTTATGTAGACAATGAAAACCTTGGTGCTGTTGTCGCCTCACCGGGCGCTGGTGATGTATCCGCGCCTACCTATGCTTCTTTGGGCCCGATTGCGTCTTACAGCACCATTCGTCCATCTGAGGATATGGGCGGTATGGTGGCCGTCACCGTGGGTGATTTCGACTTACAACGGACTTTCGTAAAACTGGAAACCGGCGATATCGACGGTTTCAGAGCCTACGTGAGCCGCTCTAAAACCGACAGTGACCTGTGGCGTGGCCCGGGTACCATCGATCGCGAACACATTGAAGCCAAAGCATTATACGAGTTTGGTGACAGCTATATCCAGGCCACCTATGTAGCGAACGATTTCTTCGATTATGATTCACCTTCTGCACCGGCCTCTACCTTCGCCAACGATTATTACTACAGCTATGCCGACAGTATCCCGGAAGGTTGTATCAGCTCAGCAGGCAACGTATACGACTATAATGGCGACGGCAGTATTAATGACGATGACTTTACGCCGGTATTCACCGGTTCAAACTGTACCAGCTATTACGAAGATCGCATCAATATCCGCGATGATAAGCTCTACTCATTAGGTTTCGGTACCTATTTCAGCGAAGATATTAAACTTGATGTCACCGCTTATTACGAAGATAAAGACGGTTACGGCGTCTCGCCAGACAGTTATTCGAATACCCTGGGGATTTATACCCGTCAGGCCGCAGCAGGTCTTGATGTAGTGCATCCACGCGGTGTCCAGTACGGTCTTTCTACCGTCGGAGGCGAGCGCGAGGGCATCGTTGCCGGTTTAACCTGGTTTATGGGTGACCATAAAATCGAATTTGGTGGCTGGATTGAAGACGATACCTATAACCGTACCCAAGCGCGCCTGAATAAAACTGGTGGCAGTGCAGATGGTGATGTGATTATGGATGAAGTGGCTTATTACCGACGTGATTACACCGCAGTACGTGATACCACCCAGCTGTATTTAAAAGACAACTTTAGCATGATGGATGACAATCTGATGCTGGAGGTGGGCTTTAAGTCGCTGTCCATCGACTATTCACTGGACGGCTACCGTGATTACGCGGATTACGAAATTGACAGTCAGCCAGGTTACGGTCCTCAGTCGGTTGAAGCTGAATACAGCGACAACTTCTTACCTATGGTTGGTGCGGTGTACCGCTTGAATGAAACCGATCAGATCTTCGCCTCATTCGCGCAAAACTATGCATTACCAGCCGGTACCGACGATATCTTCGATAACGCCGTAGGCTTTGATGCGCCGGATCCTAAGGGAGAAGAAGCCGATAACTATGAGTTTGGTTTCAGAACCAACCGCGAAACCTACAACGGTGCGATTGCCTTATTCTATACCCGCTTCGACAATCGCTTAATTGCCAGTAGTGTTATGAACCCGGCCACGGGGCAGCCAGAAGCATTTTATGTGAATGCAGGGGCTTCCAAGGCCTACGGGGTTGAATTGAGCGGTGTGTTCCAGCCAGAGGTCTTTGATCGTGAGCTCTATTTCAATGCCAACTTATCTTATAAAAAAGCAGAGTTGGTGGATGGATTTGGCAGTAACCCGGCGGGTAGCCAGTTGCCGGACAGCCCGGAATGGCTGATGACTGGTGGGGTAACCTACGAGCCAACCGAATGGCTGGTAGCCAATTTCTCGGCTAAATATACCGGCAAGCGCTACACCGACTTCTCCGAGTCTATTGAGCTGGACAGCTACCTGGTGGCACAGGCCTATGTAGATATCGGTGGTCCTAATAACTTTGGCATGCCCGAAAATATGCGCCTGCGCTTTAACATCGATAACGTGTTCGACAAAGAAGTGATGTCTTTTGCCTTTACCGGCTCAACATTTGGTCGTCCACTTAGCCCGCGTACCTTCCAGGCAACTCTGACGGTAGACTTTTAATGAAGATAA
>CENT01003419.1_pt1 | contig 32859 bp, 48 predicted proteins | sample 530141 | NCBI WGS metagenome assembly CENT01 (sample SAMEA2591074, study PRJEB7988) | marine metagenome | isolation source: saline water (ENVO:00002010), including | reverse complement strand
TCAAATCTTATTAAAGATGTTGCAGATAAGACTGGAACGGCTGCAACAGCACCCGAAGGGGAATAAGTAAGGAGTATGCCGGCCAAGGATGGCGCTTAAAGAAAACCCCACCGAAGTGGGGCATGAGAGAGATTGGAGCGGAGCAGAGGACTTGAACCTCCATCTTTAGGTTGGACACCTAACGTAATCGTTATACCAACTCCGCATAATATGTATATATTATACCATAACTCTTAGGTCAATGTCAAGCGATTTTTACTAATTCTTTTAAGTTTTCTTTACCACGTACTTGTGGAAGGAAACCTAGAACACGCAATGGGAAAACATCTAGTCCACATGCTTGAAGATCTGACTTGTGTTGTTCCAACATTTTAAGGAACTTCTTTCTTTTGATATCTATAGTTGCCTTTGCAGTCGGAGATCCAACGTGTCCGATTAGATCTGTATATTTACCTGTTTCCACGTAACGTGTAATGGCTTGCATGATAACACGATACTGGTAACCTTCACCAATACATGCACCGTAAGTATCAGTCGCTTCATTATAATCACCACCAAGGGTGTATTCTGTAGAAGAGTGGTTCTCAATCCAGTCCTGTACTTTAGGTATGGACGTGTATAGAATATATGGTTGAGGTGTTCCAGTCTCTTCCATAACCATTTTCACCACACGGTTCCTACAAGTCTTGTCTCTGGTCTTACCATAGATTCTTATGAACTCGTCATGAATTGCTTTCTCAGAATTCTTGATACGACCAGTAGATACTTTTCGACTCAAGTGTTTACGCATATCAACTTCTTTGTTGAGATGCTTGGGGTATCCCTCGTTCTCTCTTGCTTGTACATCTTCCATCTGTTCTGGTGTACCAGCGAACAAAGTAAAGATCCAGTCCTTTTGTCCTAAAGCACGAATCGCTTCGGATCTACCGTAACCATATACAAGAACATAAGGTTTCTCGTATTCGTCACCACGGAAGTAAACAGCTGGGGGACATTCTTGATTGTCCACACCATCTGCGAAAGACATTCGCAACTGTTCAATTTCAGCGGGAGTGTGAGTTTCTACCTTACCAATATTACCTTCGATATCATCAATGTGAATCTGATCGAACGGTAGTTTGACATTTTTTACGGATGTTACACCAAGATCGGTGTAGTCGGGTAACGCAACAGCGTCACAGTTTGAATTGGCATAATCTGCCAGTGCTATAATAGCCATATGATTTCTCCTATTGGATTAAATTAAGTGAAGTATAAGACTCAATGAGAATTATAAAACACAATGTTATTTATAAGAATCTTATCTTATAATGTCAATATCGTCTGCATTTACATTCCATGTTTCCACGGTACGTCTCAGACGACCTTCGCTCTTGAGTTTGTCATAACGTTTGATGGCATTCTTACGCCACCATTCGGTAACACCTTCAAGAGAAAATCTGTCGAAGTTTTCCTTCTTAATTAATGTATCAGTTTCTAGGTTCAAGTACTGCGGTACATTTTCATAACCGTATGTGGATACGAACGAACGTTTCTGTTCGGTCAGATCCTTTGCATCAGAGAAAGTTTGACAGAACTTCTTATAGGCAACTTCATCATGTACCTTGAGAGAGGCTTTGATGATAGATGCCATCTTGGTTTGAGTCTTTAATTTACGAGATGAGGCGTCAACTGGAACCAAGGGTTCACCACCGTTTTTCTCAATGAACCATGCACTTAGTCTGCGGAAAGTGTCGTCATTGATAAGTGGCAAGAAGTTTGAGTCTGTCAAACCGTTGAATCGCAAGAATGGTTTCATACCATCGTATTGCGAAGCAGACTTAGTCGAACCATATAACGATGTAGTCTCGAACATACAGAAGTTACTATCGTACTTCTTGTTCAATGCTTCACGTGTATAATGAGAACAACAAATTGCGGCCAGTAATTTACCACCAAGATAGTTGAAACCAAACGGTTGAGTAGGTACAATGTTGAACCCCATGATTGCGGAGTCATTGAACCGTTTCATTACGTCTGGATTCATACTGTCTAGTGGTCGTCCTAACCATTCGTTTCTGGGTTTACTATTAATAGTAGGGGAACCGAAACGAATCATACCAATCACTTTGTTGGTATTCTTTTCTTTGATCACCCACTTCAGTCCCTTGCCTGGGATCGATGCTTCCACAGGTGCGGACGTGACAATCTCCATATAGGACATGAATTGTTGTGCAGGCGATTCTGCGATTACGAACTCCATCTCTGAAGGATGTATATCGAAATCACTAAACAAGTCTTCTTCAGGCCCCATGCCTGGCAGAGAGTACGGAAAGGACTCCATACGTTCCATCTTGACTTGTCTCATGTATTCATCGATGCGTTCTATGTTTCCAAAGAACTCATCAAAAGCGTTTGCACCATATAGTGCATCTTTGTGACTTAAAATCATTTATAATACCTCATCATCTGTTACACATTATACAGTATGTAGCAAAGTTTGTCAAGTAATTTTTAATCGGTCTTGAGAATGATGTCCGTTGTATGTAGGTGGGTGGTTGTCGGTAGTAATATATTCCCACGCAACACTAGGTCTAAATCGATCACTGGTGTTTCGATAACAACTGTGAATCAACTGGGGGTGAAATAGTATGGCAAAAGGTTCATCTAGTTCAATGTCTATAACATCTTTCCAATGTTTGTCGGATATCCATTCGAATACACCGTGAGAATCTAATTCGTGAGGTATTAGTTCGTGTTGAGAATTAGGTATAATACGTAGACACCCATTCTCTTTTGTTGCACCTTGAACAAACACATCGCAACTGATCATCTTATTTGGATCTGCCTTTATGTAATAATTGTCTTGATGCCAATCTACAGAGAATCCTTTACGTGGTATCATAGGGAAGAACTTAGAGATATATGTCTCTATATTGGGCCCTATTAATTCCCTTGCATACTTAACCAAAGTCTCGTTTCTACCAAGTCTATATAGTTTGCCAGATAATGACATCGCACAATCAAGTTTGCACGGAATGTTCGGGTAGGTCGTAACCCAATACTCATCGGGATTTTTCAAACCAATTTGGGTAAGATTGTGACACTCTCTCAACAGTTCATCGTACTCCGATTCGTTGAGAAAGTCTGTAACTATGACATAACCGTATTCATGGAATTTTTTAATATCTCTGTTCATGCGAGTTATTTATCGTATAAATAGAAGGGTATAGGAGAACATTAAATGGCAGAATTAACTACTAACAAAAACTACTTGCAACCTACTGGATTTCGTGTTATAATAAGTAGGCAAAATTACCCAAACCTTGAGTACTTTGCACAAGGAGTAAACCACCCTGGCTCTACAGTTTCTCCGTTGGAACTGGGAACACCAAGGATTACTTCTATCCCTTTAGCGGGAGATAAGATTACATACGGTAGTCTTACTATGGATATCATACTTGACGAAAACATGGTATCATATAAAGAGATGCAAGGTTGGTTAGAGAATACGTTGAACTTAAATCAGACATCTAATTCAGATGCGGAGTTCAATCCATATCGTGACATTACTGTCAGTATCCTATCCAGTCATAACAATGCGAATACGCAGATACTATATAAGGACTGTATACCAACAAATATTAGTTCTATAGCGTTGACTGCCAATACGTCTACCGTATCGTTTTTAACCTTTAATGTGGAGTTTAGATTTTCGTCTTTTGAATTGAGATAATATGCATTTTATTGAATTGAAGAATCCAAGGGTTCTTGATATATTAGAAAGGTTTCGTTATTTGTATCGTGATAAGTATGACATCACCGAAACTAACCTACCTCTGTCTGACTTACTCGGACATGGGGAAGAGTACGTATCAGAAGAATACCTAAGAAAAGTTTTAGAGATGGGACATCATCATGATGGTTCACCTAGAGCCGCCTTCTCATATCCAATAAAACCAGATCACTATCGTGGTGCTGACACTCAATATAAAAAAGATTATGACGATGTTGATCAGGACATGCGACTAGAAGTCGGGTTCAAACAATCAGCATTAACTCAGTTATACCCACCCAAAGGTTTTATTGATTGGCATAATAATGCCAACTCTACGACATATAATATCTTATTTACATGGAGTGAAACTGGTGATGGTTGGTTCAAGTGGTATGATAAAGTGAATGACAAGATAGTGACTATGCCCGATAAAAAGGGGTGGAGTGCGAAAGCAGGATACTTCGGTAATTATGGTGATGGTGATCTATGTTACCATAGTGCATACACTGATTGTTGGAGAATGACAATGGCATATGTAGTACCCAATGATGCGAAAGAATATTGGGAGTTAATGTGCGACTATATAGAAAGTGAGGATTGATTATGAAATTAGATTTAGAAATGATACTGAGTGAGTGGAAGACAGACTGTCAAATCCCAATGCACCAGTTAGATGAAACATCACGTAACACACCTATGTTACATGCGAAATATTTGCAGTACCTATCAACTGCCAAGTTATCATTGAAACGTGCTGAACATGCACAGAAGATTTTACTTAAAGACAAATGGTTGTACTATAACGGCAAGATGGATGAAGATGCGATCAAATCAAAAGGTTGGGAACCAGATCCATTTGGTGGACTAAAAATTCTCAAAGGTGAGATGGAACATTACTACGACTCTGATCCAGAGATACAACGTAGTGAAGAGAAGATTGCGTATCTTAAAACGGTTATAGATACATTAAATGAAATTGTTAATAATCTAAACTGGAGACACCAAACGATCGGTAACATGATCCGATGGAAACAGTTTGAAGCAGGAGCATAAATGAAATACATTGTAATCGGAACACCTGTCTGTGGGTATTGTACACAGGCGAAAAATCTCTTGGAAAGAAAAGAGTTGGACTACGAGTATCGTTGTCTGACCGAAGTCAGTCCTAAAGAACAGGATCGACTACAGGATATTGCTGGCCAAGCATTTCGCACCGTACCACAAATCTTTACCGTGGAAGGTGAGACGTGGGGTTATGTCGGTGGGTACACGGAGTTGAACTCTACTCTCAATGGATAATCAAATCCGAATAGGATTGCAGAACCACTCTCTATTATCAGTCGAGTGTAATGCACACCAAAGTCAGGAACTACGAGACTACTTCTCGTTCTTCGTTCCTGGCTATCGTTTCATGCCTGCATTTAAAGCACGGAGATGGGACGGTAAAATAAAGTTATACAATATGGTAACTAAGACATTACCTGTTGGACTTTACACCCACCTTAAAAAGTTCTGTGCGGATAGATTCTATCCACTACAGTTAGTGGAACACGAAGAGTATGGTCATCCAGCGATGAAGAACAAGGTTGATCATCCTACACTAATGAAAGAAATAAAGGACTACGATGCACCATTCGATGTTCGTGGTTATCAGTATGATGCGATTGTACATGGTATAGAAAATAAAAGGGCCCTTTTACTATCACCTACAGGTAGTGGTAAGTCGTTCATTATATACAACCTTATGAAGTGGGTACTAGAACGTACAGATAATAAGGTGTTAATTATTGTTCCTACAACAAGTCTAGTGGAACAGATGTACAAAGACTTCGAAGACTACGGTATGGATGTCGCAAACGAGGCACACCGTATCTATTCAGGTAAGGAGAAGAAAACTGACAAACGAATTATCATCTCTACATGGCAGTCGATCTACCGATTCGGTACAGAGTGGTTCGCACAGTTTGATTCAGTGTTCGGTGATGAGGTGCATTTATTCAAGGCGAAATCTCTGTCCACAATGATGGACAAGTGTGTCAATGCATCATATCGATTTGGTACGACAGGTACATTGGATGGTACAGAGACAAACAAATTAGTACTGGAAGGTTTATTCGGCCCCACATTCACGGTGACTACCACCGTAAAACTGCAAGAAGATAAAACACTTGCGGACTTAGATATCTCAATTCTATTGTTGAGGTATCACAACGATATCTGTGAAATGATGAAAGACAAATCATATCAGGAAGAGGTTGACTACATTGTGACCAATCCAGATAGACTACGATTTGTTACCAACCTTGCAACGTCACAGGAAGGGAACACGCTGGTACTATTCCAGTTTGTTGAAAAACATGGGAAGTTACTTTACGATCAGATAAAAGAAAAAGTACAAGACGATCGTAAGGTCTTTTATGTGTCAGGGGAAGTCGATGCGACCGACCGTGAACAGATAAGAGGAATCGTAGAAGGACAAAAAAATGCTATCATTGTTGCCTCACTTGGAACTTTTTCTACTGGGATTAATATACGGAATCTCCATAATATCATATTTGCTTCTCCAAGTAAATCACAAGTTAAGGTTCTTCAATCTATCGGCCGAGGGTTACGAAAGTCTGACAATGGGGTTACTACTAAGCTTTATGATATATCAGACGATCTACATACTAGAGGTTACAAAAACTTTACTCTGAAACATAGTGCAGAAAGGATTAAGATATATACTAAAGAAGGGTTCAGATATAAGATCTACCCTATAAATTTAAAAGGACATAATGATGAGTGATTTAGATCTCTATACGGTGAAGCACATAAAACTTGTAACAGGAGAAGAAATTCTCGCCGAAATTATCGAAGAAGATGATTACGATGTTGTTATGAGACGTGCGTTAAAATTGCAAACGGATATTGCACCAGATAAGACTAGATACCACTCATTCCGTACATTCATGACATACATGGATGATCCCGAAACTTTTGTAATTTTGAAATCGCCTTCCATAGTGGCAGTAACTTATCCGATGCCTCAGATGTTACAACAGTATAAGATGACGATCGAAGAGATAGAGAACGGACAAGACTATCAACAACAGAGAGAAGCGGCTAAGGTTGCAACTTCTATGTTAGATGAACTCATGGATAAGATGTCCGACAACAATGATGACGAAGGTGGAGACAGTGACAGTAATGTTATCAAGTTTCCAACCATGCACTAAATCGTATGTTCACAGCGGGGCAAAGATGGCTTTGATTATACAGGCAGTGGCAATTTTTGTCAAGCGTTTATTTAAATTTTTTTATAGTTGACACAGAGTACCAATTATGGTATAATGTACGTTATATTAGGAGTGATATATAAAATGAAACCAAAAGAAAAACCCCATTACGTAAACAATGCTGACTTCTCGCAGGCAGTAGTGACTTACGTTAGTCATGCAAGAATGTGTAAGGAGGCTGGTAAAGACAAACCTGTCGTTCCTAATTATATTGCAGAATGTTTTCTAAAGATTGCAGAAGGTTTATCACACAAGGCAAACTTCGTTCGTTATACCTATCGGGAAGAGATGGTAATGGATGCGGTGGAGAACTGTCTAAAAGCAATCGAGAATTACAATCTAGAGGCCGCAACAAGATCGGGTAAACCCAATGCATTCGCATACTTTACTCAGATTACGTGGTATGCCTTTCTACGTAGAATCCAACGTGAGAAACGTCAACAAGATATCAAGATGAAGTATATCGCAGAGGCGGGCATCGAACAGTTTATTGATCTGTCGGACGAAGACAAGATGGGAGACTATAGTAATGTACTACCATTTGTTGATGTACTCAGACAAAGAATCGATGTTATTAAAACCGCAGATGCTGACTTTAAAGAGTACGCAAAGGAAGAGAAGAAACAACGTAAGAGACGGGCAGTAAATGTTGACTCGGATCTGACAGGACATTTTTCTGATTAAAATACTTGACATTATATTGCCAGTGTGGTATAATGTCGAATATATTTTACAAATTGCGATAGGTTTATTATGAAAATAGCGATCTTAAATGATACCCATTGTGGTATTCGTAATTCGTCTGACATCTTTATGGACTATCAAGAGAAGTTCTATCGGGATGTCTTTTTCCCATATCTGTTAGAAAATGATATCAAACAGATCGTACACTTGGGCGACTATTACGATAACCGTAAGACGATCAACTTTAAGGCACTGCAACACAACCGTAAGATCTTTCTTGAGAAGTTGCGTGAGTATGGTATCACTATGGATATCATCGTGGGTAACCATGACGTTTACTTTAAGAACACCAACGAACTAAACGCACTAAAAGAATTGCAAGGTCACTATATGAATGAAGTGAATGTGATTCTTGAGAATACTGTCATGCGTTATGGTAAGATGGATATGGCGTTAGTACCTTGGATCAATCCAGAGAATGAAAAGGAGACACTTGATTTCCTTGCGAACTGTAAGGCAGATGTAGTAGGAGCTCACCTAGAGTTGGATGGGTTCGAGATGTCTAAAGGTATTCCGTGTCACGGTGGTATGTCGATGAAACCGTTCCAGAGATTTGATCTGGTTCTGTCTGGTCACTTCCACACTCGTTCGTCACAAGGTAACATTCATTATCTAGGATCACAGATGGAGTTCTTCTGGTCTGATTGTGATGACAAGAAATACTTTCATGTTCTTGATACTGAAACAAGAGAGTTGACACCAGTTCATAATCCTGTTACAATACACGAGAAGATCTACTACGATCATGAGAAGATCGAGGACTTCAAGTTTAAGGATATGCGTTACCTTGATGATAAGTTTGTTAAGATCATTGTGGTAAACAAAGGAGATCCATACAAATTCGAACGATTCGTAGATCGTGTACAATCGCAGAAGATACACGAACTAAAGATTGCAGAGGATTTCTCTGAGTTTAGAGGCGGTGCAGTAAGTGACGACAACTTACAGGTTGACGATACTGCCACTTTGGTCAACCAATATGTTGACAATATAAATACGGATCTAGATAAGAATCGGATCAAACGAGAAATAAATAGTTTAATGAAAGAAGCAGAAAATGTGGAGGTAGCATAGTGAACGGAAAGAAAGCAAAACTTATGAGGAAAGCGGGAATCTCTAAACGAAGAGATAAGAAAAACTATCAGTCTATGAGTCACCAGAATAAAGGTATGTTCGCAGACGTGGTGAAAGAAGTTTCTGATAAAGGCGGTAAGTTGCTCAATGCCAACTAAGAATGATGTAACTGGAGATAGTATCCAGTCTAAGGCCCCTAGTAAGAAATACATGGATAACTATGATTCGATCTTCGGTAAGAAGTCCGCAGTGGATGATGCGGCTGATGTGATGTCTAAGTTTGAAAGTTGGACGTGTGAATGTCCAGTTGAGAAGACCACTCTTGAAATTGAGAAGGGTGCTTCGTGTAATTGGTGTGGACGGTACGAGGACGGCACACTAGATTAATCCTTGACAATAGATGATGAATATGGTATAATACCACCCTATGATTAAATTTCAGAAACTCCGATTCAAGAACTTTCTGTCTACTGGTAATAACTTTACTGAGTTAGACTTTCTTAGTTCCCCAACAACTCTTGTGGTTGGACATAATGGCGCAGGCAAATCCACGATGTTGGATGCCCTGTCGTTCGGTCTATTTGGAAAACCCCACCGCAAGGTATCTAAAAATCAATTGGTCAATTCTATCAACAACAAAGGTACACTTGTTGAGGTAGAGTTCTCTGTCAATTCCCAAGAGTATAAAATTGTACGTGGGATCAAGCCTAATAAGTTTGAGATATGGCAAGGTGGGAACATGATCAATCAGAACTCACATGCGAAGGAATATCAACAGGTTCTAGAGAAGAACATTCTGAAGTTGACTCACAAGAGTTTCCACCAGATTGTTGTTCTGGGATCAAGTTCTTTTGTACCATTCATGCAATTGTCTGGGGGTGCAAGACGTGATGTCATCGAAGATTTATTAGACATCAATGTATTCTCTAAGATGAACTCACTACTCAAAGAGAAGATGAGTATTCTTAAAGATGAGATCCAGACATCTAATCACAATCTAGAAATGTGCAAGACCAAGATCAACGCACAGAAAAAATATCTACGTGATCTCAATGCAGTAAACACTGCATACCGTAAAGAGAAAGAGGAGAAGATTGAGGAGATCAGTGCGGAGATTGTAGAGTTACAAGAACGCAACACAGAACTCAGTACGATGGTTGAGGAACGTCAACCACCTCTATTAACACAGATAGATGATCTTTCGGTCAAGACAAAAGAACTGACCGAGTACATGTCATCATTCAAGACTCAGATCAAAGCATTGGTCAAGGAGTCTAAGTTCTTTGAAGAGAACGAAGTATGTCCGTCTTGTGATCAAGATATCAGTCAAGAGATCCGTGACGAAAAGGTTGCGAAAGCAAAAAGAAAGGCAAATGAACTCAACGATACTATGGCACTGGCCAAAGAAAAGGATGAGGACTATAAGTCTCTACAAGAATCCTATGATGCAATGTCTGAAGCGATCCGTAACTGGCAGAACGAACTGAACAATAACAATCAGACGATCTCTCGTTTACAAAAGAACATTACATCTATACATACAGATCTGTCTAAGGCACAAGGGGAGACAGGTGATCTAGAAAAGGCAAACACTGAACTAGAAACACTACGTGAATCCGAACTGACTTTGACTGAGAACAAGTATAAGTTGAATGAACAGTATGCGTACAACCAAGTAAACGCAGAACTACTTAGAGACACAGGTATCAAGACCAAGATTATTAAACAGTACATTCCTGTTATTAATCAATTGACCAATCAGTATCTACAGATTTTAGACTTCTTTGTACACTTTGATTTGGACGAGAGTTTCCAAGAGACTATCCGTTCACGTCACCGTGATGCATTTACGTATGACTCATTCTCTGAGGGTGAGAAACAACGTATCGATTTGTCCCTACTATTTACGTGGAGACAGATTGCGAAGATGAAGAACTCAGTTGCGACTAACCTACTGATTCTGGATGAGACATTCGACTCATCTTTGGATGATGATGGTGTCGATAACTTGATGAAGATCATTAACAGTCTGGGTGAAGATACTCATGTGTTTGTGATCTCACATAAAGGTGAACTCGAAGATGCGGCTTTCGATAGACGTATTGAGTTTGTCAAAGAGAAAAACTTCTCTAAAATGAAAGAGGCGGCTTGACAATGTCATTCGCCTGTGATATAATATGCAACATTAACCGATCAACTGTAGGAATTAATTATGGAATTATCTGATAAAACTTTAAATGTACTCAAAAACTATGCGAGTATTAACCCTAACATTGTGTTCCAAGAAGGAAACACACTCAAGACTATATCTGTAGCTCGTAACGTGATGTCACAAACATCACTAGAGGAAACAATGCCAAGTCAATTTGGTATCTATGACCTTAACGAGTTTCTGTCTGTACTGTCTCTGGTAGACAAACCACATCTCACATTCTCGGATGACTTTGTGACGGTGGGTGATTCTACTGGACGTAGTAAGATCAAGTACTTCTTCTCTGATCCAGACATGCTGACTGCCCCTAATAAGGATATCATCATGCCTGAAGCAGACGTTAGTTTTGTACTAGATATAGATACATTGGGTAAAGTGAAGAGGGCTGCCTCTGTACTGGGACACACTGAAATCTCGATTACACCGTCTGGTGGATCGGTTCAACTCTCGGTCGTGGATAGTAAGGATGCAACTTCAAATGTATTCTCAATAGATGTTGAAGGTTGTTACCCTGAAGGTGCCGACTTCAACTTTATCCTAAATGTAAATAATTTGAAAGTCGTGAATGAAGACTTCGAGGTGAATATCTCTAAGAAGTTAATTTCTCAATTCAAGTCGAAGCAATCAGAACTGGAGTATTTTATTGCTCTGGAAAAAACATCTAAGTATGGAGAATAAAATGTCAGATCAAGAACAATTGAATGATTTATCAAACCGTGTCGCTCGGTCAACAGTTGCGGTAATCGATACCGTTGTGCAGAGAGGAGGCTTTAAGGGTGAAGAACTCACCACTATAGGTCAACTAAGAGATCAAGCGGTGCAAGTAATTAATATGGTAGAGGCTGCACAGTCTACTGAATCAGAAGTAGAGGAGTAGATTATGGATATATTACTATTAGTAATTGTCGGTGGTTTTGTTACTTATCATCTAGCTAAAAAGTTTCTAGGTAATGCACCTAGTACTGTAGATATAATTAATGAAGCGGTAGCGGAAAAACCTGCCGAAGACTACAGTGGTCTCACCAAGGCACAACTCTTGGATGTTGCAAAACACCAAGGTGTGAAGGTGACAACTAGGTCAACCAAAGCACAGATCATAGAAGCGCTTAAATAAGAATCTTGATCGGCACAAGGGCAATGGGTAAAGTCCTTAAAGACCATGTCGAAGAACCCCTTGACTTTCTGTTTCATATAGTGTACAATGTACATCTTACGAAACATATTTTATTTTTATCATGGAGAAACAAATGTCTACTGACTTTCTTTGGGTTGAGAAGTATCGACCATCAAAAATCTCTGACACTATCCTGTCGTCAGATCTCAAAAAAACATTTCAAAACATCGTAGACAATGGGGAGATCCCCAACATGATGTTCACTGGTACTGCTGGTACTGGTAAGACAACGGTCGCACGTGCGATCTGTAACGAATTAGGTTTAGACCACATTGTAATCAATGGATCGGAAGACGGTAACATTGATACACTCCGTGGTAAGATCAAACAGTTCGCCTCATCTATCTCTCTCTCAGGTGGTTACAAGGTTGTAATCTTAGATGAGGCGGACTACCTTAATCCACAATCAACGCAACCAGCGTTACGTGGATTCATTGAAGAGTTCTCTGACAACTGTCGGTTTATTCTTACCTGTAATTTCAAGAACAAGGTTATCGAACCACTACACTCACGATGCAGTGTATACGAGTTCACCAACTCTAAGAAAGTTCTTGCAGATTTGTGTGGTCAGTTCATGGGACGACTGTCTAAGGTTCTTGATGACGAAGGTGTAACATATACCAACGAAGTCATTGCGGAACTGATCATGCGATACGCCCCCGACTGGAGACGTGTCCTTAACGAGGCACAACGTCATTCTATTGGTGGCACTTTGAGTACTGGAGCGATCATTAGTGATAGTAATGGTAACTATAATGACCTTTTTCGATCATTAAAGATCAAAGATTTCAAGAAGATGCGTAGTTGGGTTGTCAATAATATTGACCTAGAACCAGCTAGTATCTATCGTGGTATATACGATTCAATGGAGGGCAAGGTATCACCTAACTCGATTCCGCAGTTAGTTCTGATCCTCGCTGATTATCAATACAAGAATGCATTTGTGGCAGATCACGAACTAAACATGGTTGCGTGTCTCACTGAATGCATGGCAAACGTGGAGTACATATAATGGACATGTATGTTGTTAAAATGGTTAGGGAACAGGAAGAGTACATCGCTGGTGTTTACTCTTCACTAGATCAGGCAATCACTTCTGGTGAGATCGAAGAGGGTTGGGATCCAAAGTATAGATACAATATCTCGAAACATGAGTTGGATCGTTGCGATAACTGGCAGACCAAACTCGCACATTCGTATGATCAAGGGATGCAACTTACGTTGTTCAAATGAGAAAATACTGGAGACTCTGGGCAAAATCCCTTGGTGAAAAAGAGGGAACGACAGATCAAGAAGCTGACTTGGTTGCATTCATTCGTTCGGTCATTGTCCTAGTCAATTTCATAACTTGTTTCTTTATTATTAGCGGAGTGATACATCAATGGTAGACAAGTGGGAAAATGCATTTATGGAGACCGCAGAAACTTTTGCGAAACTCTCAAGTGCAAAAAGATTAAAAGTTGGTGCGTGTATTGTAAAGGATAAACGTATCATCTCTATTGGGTACAATGGTATGCCTAGTGGTTGGAGTAACAACTGTGAGGAGATCGTTTTTCCCAAAGGATATAATCCTAAGTCTGGTGTCAAGTTAGAACCAAAGACTAGGAAAGAAGTGTTACATGCAGAGACTAACGCAATAGCGAAAGTTGCCATGAGTTCTGAATCATGTTATAATGCAGATATATACACAACGACCGCACCCTGTATAGACTGTGCGAAACTAATACATCAATCTGGTATCAAGAAAGTATACTGGAGAACCCCACACCTAAGATCTGACGAAGGGTTAAAGTTCTTAGAAAAATGTGGTATGGAGATAGAACAAATATGAATCCCTTTCAGTTTGTGAATGAAATCACCTTTGGTAAGAAGGACGTGATGGTAGATCCAGATGTGGAGAAAAAGTATTCTCCATTCATGGTCAACCGTTCTCTATCTTACTTCCCCGATACCGTTTATATGGCCAATGAGATGAACAGGTATCATCACCTTGATGGAAAGTTACAATTTCAGTTTTTACTAAATATAGTTAGGAAACGAAAACGTTTCTCTAAATGGGTTAAACCCGAAACTGACAGTAACGTTGATGTGATAAAAGAGTATTATGGATATAGTAATGAAAAGGCCATTCAAGCCCTACCTCTCTTATCTACCTCTCAACTTAACATAATAAAAAATAAGGTGAACAAAGGTGGAAGAAAATAATATCGTAGAATGGAATGTCTCCAAAATGTTGGAGGTCACCTTGACGGAACCAGACGACTTTCTCAAAGTAAGAGAAACACTTACAAGGATTGGCGTGGCGTCTCGCAAGGAAAATAAATTATTTCAGTCGTGTCATATATTGCACAAACAAGGTAGGTACTTTATAGTACACTTCAAAGAATTATTCATGTTGGATGGTAAGAAGTCTAATCTTGAACTATCTGACATACAAAGGCGGAATACAATTGCAACACTATTGGCAGACTGGGGACTCGTAGAGATCCAGAATGCAGAAGTTGCTCAGGACTGTGCGCCAATGCGACAGATCAAAATCATTGGTTTTAAAGAGAAGGACGAGTGGGAACTCTGTCCAAAATATAATATAGGTAACAAGTAATCGATGGACTTTTTTGGTATATTTCAAGGTGATGAGATAGAAGATTGCATTGCGGAAAAACGGTCTTTTCGTGGTACACTTCCTATCGAAATGACATATGACTGGAATCAGTATATGTCTATGTTAGATACTCATCCCAAAGAATCGTGTGACACCAACACAAGTAAAATGCGGATCGGTCTGAACGCTTTTCATTCTAGACCATCCGCACCAGAGTTCGCAAAGAAGATCGAGGCAGAAATGCAAGATACATTTGCGTTACACGGAAACAAGATCACAAACATTGCGTTTAGTGGATTTGGATATGCTTCTGATAGTTATCCTTGGCACAAAGATTCAATGGATGTGTTCTTGGTTCAAGTAATCTCAACCTTAAAGTTAAAAGTAGAAGGCATTAACAATAATGAATTCTTTGACTTTGGGCCTGGCGATTACGTCTGGATACCTCGTGGTACACATCACCAAGTGGTTCCCCAAATAAGTAGGGTGACATTTAGTTTTGGAGTCGAGGGAGATCCAGATCCAAGTATATACTTTTAGAAAATAACAAAAGTATAAATACAGTCGAATGTGCCGAATAGGTCGGGCATTCATTTAACTTGCTTTTTAAAAGGAGAAAAAATATGACTAATCTTAAAGCATCACAACTATTTCCACGAGCGTCTTTTGTAGGGTTCGATCATCTTTTAGATGAACTTGATTTTGTAGCGAGGCATGCCAAGGATAATTATCCACCTCACAACATTGTTAAGCGATCCTCAACAGAGTACTCAATCGAACTCGCACTTGCTGGGTTTGAGGAATCCGATCTGGATATAGAGCAGAAAGAAAGAACGTTGAGCGTCAGCGGTGAGAGTAAACACTCTGAACAAGAAGGTGAATACCTTCATAAAGGGATCTCTACCAAGAAGTTTAGGCGTACTTTCCGCTTGAGTGAATATGTCGAAGTAGACGGAGCTTCTTATAGTAATGGTATTCTTGTAATTAATTTAAAGGTAGTATTACCAGAAGAGAAGCGTCCTCGTAAAATAAACATAGGTTAATTTTTCGAGGTTAATTATGAAAACCCTAAAAGATCGTTCAATGCGATCCTCATACGATTGGGTATTCGAAACTCTTATTTTCGTAACGAGTTTCGTTATAACAGTTCTTTGTTTAGCCCCTCTAGTATGATATTCGGAGGGGGAAGTCATTCTTCCCCCTTCACCCCTAGATAAATAAGGTTGTTATGAGTAAGTTGAAGTTCTATCAAATAGTTATGCCCGACAACGAAGCGTCTATGGAGTATCATGAGATCTCCAAAGCATCGTTTGAATGTGTATCTGATATAGTAGAAATCATTCCATTCGAGGCAATCACGCCTCACCATCCAGACTTTGAAGAACACCAATCCAGATACAACTGGCAATGGTCGTTGATGACCTTAGATAACAAGGATAAGAAACTCAGGTTTGAATTTGAAGAACCACACTCACCCACAGAAAGGGCAGGCATGTGTTCTCATTGGGAACTTATGCGACAGGCATCTTTAACCGAAGAACGATTCTGGGTTACTGAACATGACACTTATCTATGGCCCGAACACGAAGATGTCTTTAGGTATCTCGTATCAATAGTTGGAACACGAAACATTGAGTATGCAAACATAGGGTTGTTCATGGGATGTTATTCGTTCTCTAGAGATCTAGCACATCACAGTTATCACTTGTTATCACAAAAACAATTTCCTATTAACTGTGGCCCATTTGGAGTACTGGAGAGACTGTACAAAACTTACTGTACTTACCAGTTTGAAGAATCAGAAAAATATAAATTAAAAGAGTTCACGTTCCTACATCCGTGGGCGAATGGAGACTCTCTACGATTTGGTAAATCCAAAGAAGAGATGTTCGACACCTACAACAAGTTCGATCGTGACATATTCCCACATCTACCGAGGTCTTTCTGGCCACCTAATCCTACTACACAAGTAGTCAAAAAAGATTTGATGGTTACTCAGGAACATAGATTGTATCCAGAAAACATGCAGATGGAACCTTGGAAACGTAGTAAAAGATTCAAAGTAATTGATTGACATTCTGCGCCCCCTATGGTATAATACCACTTACATTATGAGGAGACCGCATGGAGTTTTATACTTCCGTTGCCCGTTACGGTAACAACTTATTATATCGTGGAGTCGAAAACGGCCTACGAATCAAGAAAAAGATTCCGTTCAAACCAACACTGTTTGTTCCTTCGAACAAGACACAAACACGGTGGACTGGTCTGGATGGTACAAACGTAGAACCTATCACCTTCGGTAACATGAAGGAGGCGGGTGACTTTGCGAAGAGGTATGATGGTGTTGAGAACTTCAAGATCTTCGGGACGACCAACTACGTCACACAATATATCGCAGACAAATTTCCTGGCGTGATTCCGTTCGATGCGAGTCAGGTTTCGATCTGGACTATCGATATCGAGGTCGAGTCAGATGACGGATTCCCCGAACCATCCAAGGCAGATCATCCAGTAATCTCGATCACGATGAAACAACGTGGATCGGATGAGTATCATGTGTGGGGTATGCAATCCTACGATGCAGGCGAGAACGTCCTGTACCGTGTATGTAAAGATGAACATACCTTGATGACCAACTTCCTAGACTGGTGGAGAGAACACTGCCCAGATATTATTACTGGTTGGAACTCTCGCACCTTTGACTTGCCCTATCTAATCAACCGCATGACTAAACTGTCAGGTTTCGATGAAGCCAAAAAGTTCTCACCGTGGGGACTAGTATCGGAATCGTCTTACTTTGACGAGGGTATGAAGTCGCAGATCTACAACATCACGGGCGTAGAACAGATTGACTACCTTGAGATCTTCAAGAAGTTCACACTCAATACGTGGGGACGACAAGAGTCTTACCGACTGGACAATATCGCACACGTAGTTCTGGGTGAGAACAAACTATCCTATGAAGAACACGGTTCACTACACACACTATACAAGGAAGACTTCCAGAAGTTTATTGACTACAACATCAAGGACGTAGAACTCGTAGACAAACTGGACGAGAAACTCGGACTGATCGAACTGTGTATGTCAATGGCCTATCGTGGTGGTGTGAACTATATCGATGCACTTGGTACTACCAACATCTGGGATAGTATCATCTACCGACTACTGAACCAGAAGATGATTGCATGTCCGCCTAAGGTAGAACGTCCTAAGTCTGACTTCATGGGTGGTTATGTGAAGGCACCAGAAGTGGGATCACACGACTGGGTAACATCCTTTGACCTTGCATCTCTGTATCCAAACATTATTGTTCAGTACAACATGTCACCCGAAACTGTTCTGGATGGATTTGTCAATGACGTGTCGGTTGATAAGTTTCTGGACGGTGAGGTCAATCACCAAGGCGATTACACTCTCGCACCGACTGGTTCTAAGTTCTCTAAGGAAAAGACTGGTATTGTACCGTCTATCATTAAGTTGTACTTCGATGAACGTAAGGTTATCAAGAAACAAATGTTGGAAGCAAAACAAGAGTTCGAGTTTGGTGACGGCGACAAAGAACAGACCAGAAAACTGAATAACAAGATTGCCCAGTTGGACAACCAACAGATGTCGATCAAGATTCTTATGAACTCACTATACGGTGCATTGGGTAACCGATGGTTCCGTTACTTTGATCAACGAGTGGCAGAGTCTATCACCATGGCTGGTCAGTTATCTATCAAATGGGCGGAGAGGGCAGTAAACAATGAAATGCAGAAGTTACTCAAAACAGATAAGGACTACGTTATTGCAATTGACACCGACTCTGTTTATCTTGGTATGGGGGATCTTGTTGATAAGTTTAGTCCCAAAGATCCTGTAAAGTTCTTAGACAAAATCTGTCACGAACACTTCGAGAAAGTTCTGGAGAAATCCTACGATGAACTGGCTAAGGTCACCAATGCATACACCAATCGAATGGTTATGGAACGTGAGGTGATTGCGGATCGTGGTATCTGGGTTGCAAAGAAACGATATATTCTCAACGTACATAACAACGAGGGAGTTCAGTACAAGACACCTAAACTCAAGATGATGGGTATCGAGGCGGTCAAGTCATCGACTCCACAGGTTGTGCGTGATAAGTTCAAAGAGATCTTCCGTGTTATCGTGGAGGGAACAGAAGAACAAACCCAAGAGTTTATCTCTAACTTCAAACAAGAGTTCAAGTCACTACCGCCCGAAGACATCTCGTTTCCACGTGGAGTCTCTGACATTGTCAAGTGGAAAGGAGACCGCACCGTCTATGGCAAGGGTACACCGATCCATGTTCGTGGTGCATTGATGTACAATGATGCGGTCAAAAAGAATGGACTAAGTAAACGATACGAACTAATCAAGAATGGTTCGAAGATCAAGTTCGTCTATCTGAAGATGCCCAACCGTCTGAACGAGAACGTGATATCGTATCCGTTGAATCTGCCTAGAGAACTAGATCTACACACGTTTGTTGACTACAACAAAATGTTTGACAAAACTTTCCTAGATCCACTTCGTCCAATCTTGGATGCGGTCGGATGGGAAGATGAACCCAAAGCCAGTCTCGAAGATTTCTTTGGTTAGGGGGTTGACAATTTTATCTGATTATGGTATAATAGACCACATGTATCAATTAACTATATTTAAAAATCAGTTTGACAACAAGACTCATAGAACAGTCTCCGTTGATACATGGGAGCAATTCGATGATCTGTTGTTCGGACTGTCTAAACAAAAAGGTGAGAAAGGTGGAAATAACTCTAGTCCTCTTATTACTCCTGCTATGTTTCAGGAAGATACTACACGTAGTAATAAATCTGTTACTCATTGGGGCAATTGGTGTGCTGTTGATGTTGATGACTATGAATTTCGTGATAACACTTTAGAGGGGATAAAGAATGAGTTGGTTAATCGGTTTGGTGGTTGGAGTTTTATTTGTTACAGTACTGCTAGTTCATCGATTCATCAACCGAAGTTCAGACTTGTATTCGATCTTGATGACTCTATACCGCAAGATAGAATCAAACACTTTTGGTACGCACTCAATAAAGAACTTGGAGAGATCGGAGATCCACAAACTAAAGATCTCGCTCGAATGTATTACGTGCCTGCGGACTATCCTAACGCAAATAACTTTTACTTTAGTCATACTGGCAGTCCTATTAATTGTGACGAACTTATGGCCAGACATAAGTATGAGGTTAAGTCTGGGAACAACTTCATAGATAGATTACCCGAAGAGTTACAGAAGGCGGTGATCGAACATCGCAAGAATCAAATGGACAATACTAACTTTAGTTGGTCGAGTTACCACGATTGTCCGTTCTTCCCTAAACGACTAGGAATAGAATATCGTGCCATAACTGGCACTGGGTGGTATCACAAAATGTACCAGATCATGGTTGCGATAGCTGGCCACGCTATAAGTAAAGGGTATCCAATAACTGCACAACAGATTGCAGAGATGTGTAAACAGTTTGATACCGAAACTGGTAACTGGTATGAGAATAGACCACTTACCAAAGAAGCGGACAGAGCATTGGAATACGTATATAGAAACGGATAATATAGGACAGTAATATGAAAATTTTAATAACAGGGGCGGCTGGATTTATCGGTTCGCAATTAATGAACAGACTAAGATCCAAGGGTGCAACCGTACTTGGATTAGATAACTACAATGATCATCTGTATGATCCACAGTTAAAGATTGATCGTACTCAACACTTTGAATTAGATATCAAGGTGTGTGATCTAAGAGACTACAATGCCACAAAGGCAGTCTTCGATGCATTCCAACCAGAACAGGTCATCCACTTAGCGGCTCACGCCAACGTTCGTGATTCGTTTGGTAAGGAAAGGGACTACCACTCTAACAACATTGATGGAACACAAAACCTTATTGAGATATGTAAGGGTAGAGATGTTCGTGTGATCTACGCAACAACGTCATCTGTATATGGTGACACTCCAGTTCCAGAAAATGGATGGACAGAAGATCTGGTAACTGCAAAACAACGTAACGCATATGCGTACACAAAATATATCAACGAGATACAGTTTGCCATATCTGGCGTTCAGAATGTCGGTCTCCGTTTCTTCACTGTCTATGGCCCTTGGGGACGACCAGATATGGCACTGTTTCAATTTACAAAGAAAATGCTTGCCAATGAACGCATAGACGTGTATAATTATGGGGATATGAAGAGGGATTTCACTTACGTGGAAGACATCCTCGATGGGATCGAGATTATCCTACAGGATTCTTCTATTGAGTCGAATGAGATTTTCAATATAGGTCGTGGTCAACAAGTAGAGTTGATGGACTTTGTGAAGGCAATCGAGAAGAATGCGTGTGACACTTGTTGTGGTCAGGAGGCAGATATTAATCTTGCACCTAGACATCCAGCGGACACACTAGAGACTTGGAGTAATACAGAAAAACTTCAAGCGCTCGGTTACTCACCGAAAATGGACATCCAAGAGGGTGTCGATAATTTTTATAAATGGTATGTGGAGTATCACGATGGCAGATGATTTTGACAAGTACTTACCCAAAAGTCATAAACGGAGTGCGACAGAAGTTCCTGTAAATGAAAAGGAACGTCCTGTCGGGCCAGACAATCCATTCCGACTAGGTATTGTTGGACATGGGTTTGTGGGTAGTGCTGTTGATTATGCATTCACCAATCCATTGGTGGAGAAGAAGATCATAGATCCTAAGATAGGAACTACGATCGATGACTTGTTGGACTATGATGCACATTGCGTTTTCGTATGTGCGCCTACTCCAATGAGTGAGAATCATACGGTTGATGCTAGTATCGTAGAAGATGCAGTACTCAAACTTATGAGACATACCGAATCTCTTGTTGTTGTCAAATCAACAGTCACGCCAGATGTAATCGATCGACTATATCATAGTATGACCGATGCACAGGCAGAGAGGTTCGTATACAATCCAGAGTTCCTTACAGAGAAATCTGCACAGGAACAATTTGTAGATGCCAAGTTTCATGTAGTAGGTGGTTTTGATAACGCTACTGCGGAACTAGAACAGATCTACGATATCTTCTCATTGTGTTCTACACGTGAGTTCTATCGTATGTCTGCTCATGAGGCATCATTTGTGAAATATGGAATCAATACATATCTTGCAACCAAGGTAACGTTCTTCAACCAGTTCTATGATCTGGTGCAGAACTATCAGTGTAGTTACAATATAATTACACGTGCCATGGGTGCAGATAGTAGAGTCGGAATTGGGCATACACGAGTGCCTGGCTATGACGGTAAACGTGGTTTTGGGGGTGCATGTTTCCCTAAAGACATCGCCGCCTTCTTGAAGTTTTCTGAAGGTGTTGGTAGTGAGATTGAGATGGTTAAAGAAGTTATCCGTATCAATAACAACTATCGTAAAGACTACGAAAAAGATGATCGTGAAAAAGTTAACAATATAACATTTGGAGAATAGTATGAGTGTAATGGATAAATTGAGAAAACAGTCTAAGATCAAAGAGACTGCGGTACTCCAAGATAGTAAGTTCTTTCAAGAGGTAGACATGGTTCCGACCGATGTGCCTATGATTAATGTGGCACTGTCTGGTTCAACTGAAGGTGGTGTGACGCCTGGCTTAACTGTGTTAGCAGGGCCAAGTAAACACTTTAAAACATCGTTTGCGTTATTGATGGCAGGTGCTTATCTTGAAAAGAAGAAAGATTCAGTCATGTTATTCTACGATTCAGAGTTTGGTTCACCGCAATCATACTTCGAACAGTTCGGTATTCCAACTGACCGTGTTCTACATTGTCCGATCAAGGATGTAGAAGAACTCAAGTTTGATCTGATCAATCAGTTGGAAGCATTGGATGCCAAGGACGATGTCATCATCGTAATCGATTCAGTCGGTAACCTTGCATCTAAGAAAGAACTGGAAGATGCGATCAACGAGAAATCAGTGGCGGATATGTCACGTGCAAAGGCATTCAAGTCTTTGTTCCGTATGACTACACCGTATCTGAATATGAAGAAGATCCCTATGATTGCGATCAACCACACATACAAAGAGATCGGTCTGTTTCCTAAAGACGTGGTTTCAGGTGGTACTGGTATTTACTACAGTGCAGATAACATCTGGATCATTGGTCGTAGACAGAACAAGACTGGTACTGAAGTGACTGGTTATGACTTTGTAATCAAGGTTGACAAGTCTCGTTATGTGAAAGAACAATCCAAGATTCCAATCAGTGTATCATGGGATGGTGGTGTAGAGAAATACTCTGGACTACTGGACGTTGCATTGGCTGGTGGGTATGTTGTCAAACCATCTAACGGTTGGTACTCACGGAATGGTGAAGAGAAAAAGTATCGTGCAAAAGAATGTCTGGAAAGATCTTTCTGGGAACCTATCTTTGCGACTACTGACTTCAAAGATTTTCTCAAGAAACAATTCCAGATAGGGTTGCCATCTGAGGTAGAATTTGATATAATGGTCGAAGGCGATGCGTGATATAGACATTGATAAAATTAGTGAGGGGATTGACTATGAGTTAGTCCCCGCTAACGCTGACAACGAACAGGCATGGGATGTACGTATCCTTACTGGTGATTTCGTAGAGTCAGTTATTCGTTATGGTAATGTAAGTTTTGACGGTGCAGAAAAATGTTTGAAGTTCAACTTCAGAATTATGTCTTCACCAGATCCAGAACTCAGTACCGATTTTGTTCCGTTACAGGAACACGCAGCTGACATCCTTGAGGATATTTTAGAGCGGTCATATGCTCAAGGTACATTAACTACTGCTGAGATGGATGATACTTATGGAGATAAATTTAGAACAAACGATTCTGCGGAATCTACTGACTAACGATCAGTATATGAGAAAGGTTGCGGCCTTTCTCGAACCCGATTACTTCGAAGGAGTATATAAGGGACTATTCAAAGAGTTGACTTTGTTCATTGCAAAGTACAACAAACTTCCTACAATGGAAGCATTCAAGATTGAGGTGGATCAAGGCGATAGATTGAACGATGAAGTATATCGTCACGCCATGGAAATCCTACCTAATATATTTGATAAGAAAGATGAGAACCTAGACTGGTTGATCGATACTACTGAGAAGTGGTGTCAGGATCGTGCCGTCTATAATGCAGTGATGGAGTCTATTACCATCATTGACGGTAAACACAAAGAGTTATCCAAGAATGCGATCCCCGATGTTCTGAGTAAGGCATTGGGTGTTTCGTTTGATACCAACGTAGGTCACGATTACTTAGAAAATGTTGAGGAACGTTTTGCGTTCTATCATGAACAAGAAGAACGTCTACCGTTTGACCTTGAGTATTTCAATGCGATCACCAAAGGTGGTCTACCTAACAAAACACTGAACATTGCCCTTGCTGGTACTGGTGTTGGTAAGTCGTTGTATATGTGTCACGTAGCAGGAGCTGCTCTATCTGCTGGTAAGAACGCATTGTATATTACTATGGAGATGGCAGAAGAACGTATCGCAGAACGTATTGATGCGAACCTAATGGATGTGGCAATTGATCAGTTAGAGAACTTATCTAAACCTATGTTCACTGATCGTGTCAAGGCAATCTCTGAGAAGACTAATGGTAAACTGATCATCAAGGAATATCCTACTGGTCAGGCACATGCGAATCATTTCCGTGCATTGTTGAATGAGTTGAAACTCAAGAAAAACTTTGTACCAGATATCGTGTTTATCGATTATCTAAATATCTGTGCATCATCTAGAATGAAAGGCATGGGTGGTTCAATCAACTCTTATTCTTATATCAAGAGTATTGCAGAAGAGTTACGTGGACTTGCAGTAGAGTTCAATGTACCAATCGTATCCGCTACACAGACTACTCGTTCTGGTTTCAGTAATGATGATCTAGGTCTGGAAGATACGTCTGAATCATTTGGTCTACCAGCTACCGCAGACTTTATGTTTGCATTGATCAGTAATGATGAACTGAATGCCCAAGGTAAGATTATGGTCAAACAGTTGAAGAATAGATATAACGATCCGACCAGTAATCAAAGGTTTATGGTTGGTGTGGATAGATCCAAGATGAAGTTATTTGACTGTGATCAGTCCAGTGAGTTAGATGAAGATGATCAGGACAAAGGATGGGACGACAAACCTGTATTCGATAACACGTCTAGTGGTAAGAGTATTAGGTCTGAAAACTTTAAAAACTTTAGGATGGAATAATGTATATACCGTTTACGGAAATAGAAGTGGCGTTAACGTCAACTGCATTACTAGCAGGAGCTTATTACTTAGGTCATCATTTAGGATTTAAGACAGGTGCAATCGCAACGGTTGCTGTACTACAAGAACAAGGTTACATTGACATTGAATATGAGGAACCAGAAGATGAAGACACTGATAGAGAAGATTGAACAATGGCACATAGATCGTAATCTGATCGATGGTGCATCTGATAAAGATCAGGTCTTGAAATTAATACAAGAGGTCGGAGAACTATCCGACAATGTATGTAAGGGAAAAGATATCGCAGATGATATTGGTGATATCATGGTGGTATTAATTAATATATGTAAACGTAATGGATTGCCCTTGGAACACTGTCTGGAGGTCGCATATGCTGACATCAAAGACAGGAAGGGTAGAATGGTAGATGGAATTTTTGTCAAGGAGAGTGACGATGAGTAAAGTAAGTTTAGTTTGTTTGAGTCAACCAAGTGCGGAGACGAATTGTCATACCGCAGAAGAATTAGTCGCATATGCGGCTCGTGTGAGTAATCCTAATAATCAGAGTAACAAAAAAACAGCAGGTAAGTTAGTTCGTTATTTGATTAAGGAGAATCACTGGTCACCGTTAGAGATGGTTCACATCACTATGGAGATCACAACAACACGTGATATCTCTCGACAGATTATTCGTCATCGCTCGTTTTCATTTCAAGAGTTCAGTCAACGATATGCAAAGAGTGAAACGTTTACTACAAGAATGGCCCGACTTCAAGATCCGAAGAACCGTCAAAACTCTATTGAGTTAAAGGGGATGGATGACTTCGGTAAAGGTGGTAACAAGACTACCAATGAACGTCTATATGAACAATGGAACATGAAACAACGTGAGTCCATTAACAAGGCGAATGAGGTATATAAATGGGCACTAGATAATGGTATCGCTAAAGAACAGGCACGTGCAGTATTACCAGAAGGTAACACTGAGACGACTTTGTATATGGCAGGATCATTAAGATCGTGGATTCATTACTGTGAATTAAGACGTGGTAACGGAACACAAAAAGAACATATGTTGGTCGCAGATCAATGTTGGGATATTATCGGGACACACTTTCCCGATGTAATTAAAGCTTTAGAGGAGTAAATAATGAGTTATAAAAAAGGTGACGTGGTGTCAGTAATTTCAAGTGCTGGCGAATTTGTAGGTAAGTATAAAGATAGTGGAGCAACTTCATTTGTTCTAAGTGATCCTCGTATGGTAATTCAAACCCAAGAGGGTATGGGATTCGCACGTGGTGTTGCGGTGACTGGTGTAGAGAATCCAACTGAAATGAGTTTCTACACTCAAGGTATTGTGTTTGTTACTCAAACAAATGAAGAGGTAACTAAGGCATACCATCAAGCAACTTCAGGTCTTATTGTGTAATGGAAGTTACAATTCGTAATCCAGAATTTATGGCTCGTCTGAATGAAATTTCAGACGAGTTCTTTACACATAAGGATTACGCAAACGAGAAGTATTGGACATTCAGACAAAGAGAAGATATTGAAAGAGGAGAATACTTTTGTTCTCAGGAATATCTTGATGAATGTCGATCTCGTGACAAGTTAGTAGGGCCACCAGATCGATACTTCGGTCAACCTATTGCGGCTATGGTACGTAAGGAACCAGAAGAGTGGGAACCATTCAAACAGAAAGTTAAGTTTGATTTCGCAAAAGAGATTGGCGCTCACACTTCCGCATTGTTGACTTACTATGCGCCAGGCGGTTACGTAGGTTGGCACACTAACTGGGACGCTAACGCATATCAAGTCTTGTTTACTTGGAGTGATGGTAATGGATACTTCCGTTACTGGGACAACGAGAAGAACGAGATCGTCCATATACCAGACGTGAAAGGATGGCAGTGTAGACATTACTACTTTGGATCTGAAAAGGAACCAGAGAAGTTGTGTTGGCATTCCGCATACGCTGGTGGAGAAAGAATTACTCTCGCATATAAATTTGTAAATAGTGGTGTTGCGAATAATGACACCAAAGACCAACAAGCAAAACTCATGAGAGATATGTTAATCGAAGAAATAGAAAGTGATTGACACGATTAGATTTTTGTGGTATAATGGTCTTACTTTAACATGGAGAATATAATGGCTAAAAATGACATTGAATATAAATACAACGAGAAGGAGAATCTTGATGACATATTGGAATACGTTAATAAGACGTACAGTCAGCATTATTCAAAGAACAAATATCAAGCAACTGAGTTCATCATTGACGGCGGGCATGGTATCGGGTTTACTCTTGGTAATATACTCAAGTATACACAACGATATGGTCACAAGAACGGCCACAACCGTGCTGATTTAATGAAGGTTATTCATTACGCCCTAATCGCACTTCACGTGCATGATTTAAACGCAGAGGCTCATAGTAAAAAATAATAGGATTTTAAATGCTTCTGACTACAGGTTGTAGTTTTGTCTGGGGTGACGAATTAAAAGGTTTCGACACTAGTCCCACTACTCATTGGCCAAGTACTTTTACACATTTACTCTCGGAACACTTAGATCTTCCTTGGGAGAACGCTGGATCTTGTGGTGCTAGTAATCACAAGATCTTTCGTGATTTGTGTCAGTGGTTCAATGGTAAAGAATACTCTTTTTCAAAACGACTTCGTCAAAATAAAATAGCAACACCAGAAAACGTCACTCACATGGTGGTACTATGGTCAGCGTGGCAAAGAGATGAAGTACCACTTGCGGTTCACCCACACGTTGAAGATGAACATAACATTCAACGTTTTGATAACGTAACTCAGTATTCGCCACATAGAATTGGCACTATAGAATATCTTGATCTGCATACGAGACAGGTCACTAGTGACTATTTCCATATCCATTCTGATCACAGAAAAGTTGTCATGCAGAATTTACCGTATTGGTTGGCAGTACAACAGATGGCAAAAGCTCACAATATTAAAATCATCCAAGGGTGTTTCCATGATGTCATGTGGAGAGAGGTCTGTAAAATCATGGGCGATAAAGAACCATTGTTGGAAGATTATAGAAAGATGGTTGGGGATATGATTGGACAGTTGGACAGACCGTGTCGTGTTGGTTTAGGTAGATACAAAACACTTCATGGTTGCGTTTTACAGTCTGATCCAAAAGAAGGATTAAATCTTTATCCGCACGGACACCCCAACGAACAAACACAGGTAGTTTACGCAGAAGTGTTAAAGAACATTTTCGAGGAATGTTATTAATGGATAAACTTTTAAATGCGGCTTATAATGGGGTAGTGAGAGTTACATTTACACACTACAGAACTGGTGAAGAACTCACCGCAAACTTAACATTGAAAGCAACACCAACCTTTATTAAACAACGTAACGACAGTTCGTGTCTTGCGTTTTATGATATTGATGATACACGATGGCAGTCTATTGATGTTAACACTATTACAAATTGGGAAATAGTTAATGGAACAAGTGGATAGGTTCGACTTAGAACAGAAGATAATGAAGTGTTGGATGGTCACAGATGATCTAGATGAGATCACTAAGTACTTTATAGATGACGAGAAGTTTCAGGACAGATGTGGTGATGCGGAGTATCAAGACGAATTGATGAACAAATACTTCGGTCTCAAAGAACTTTATGAGGTAAAATTCCAGAGTTTATGGGACACATTTGAAAAATTAATAGAATCTGGTCAACTTAAATAAACAATCCGTATAAATACCTACATAATCTCTGATTTGAAGGTATGAACTATGGATGCACTATTTAACCTACTCGAAGTAGGTTTTCCTATTGCCTCAGCACTCGCTGGGGGTTTCTTCGTATTCCTTACACTCAGGTTTATTCTTGACGGTGCATTGTCCGATATCAAAACACAACGTGGTTTTGTAAAAGGACTTGATGACCGAATCAAGACGATGAATAACGAATTGGTGAGAATCGATTCAATGATTAACCATGTCTTTAATCTGAAACCAGATTTAGACAGGCTGTCCAGAAGTGACGGACAGAAAGATGCACGTAAAGATTGATGCCAGATATTAATGTAGTTGATTTAATTAACACATACGGATTTCCCATAATCGCAAGTATTGGATTAGGGTACTTCATCTATTACGTGTGGAAATGGGTAACGGATCAGGTAGATCCAGTTATCGAAGATTCACACTTGACCTTGATAAAGTTGATCGATCGTGTGAGAATGTTAGATAATGATCTGATACGATTGAAGACTAAATTGGATATGCTTATACAACAACAGGATAAACGAAATGAAATTGAATATATTACTGACAACGATTATATTGATCCTTCCGATAGCAGCGAAGGGTGATATAGTACACGGTTTTAAAAACCCAAGTTTTAGTGGGATAGGTACTGGTTCACATTATCTTACGATTGAGAATCAGGAACATTCTAGGAAGAAGGCGATTAAAGATGCTCTGGAGGCAGCTGAGAAGGCAGCTCAAAGAGAGGCAGAGAATACAACTCTCGCAAAATTTATTCGTAACCTAGAGAGTAGAATATATGCACAGTTGTCAAAACAATTGGTTGACAACATGTTTAGTAATGATAATGCAGTAACCTTTGGATCTTTCGTATTGGAAGGTTCTATGGTTAGTTACGAAGTACTCACCAACGAGAATGGAGAAGAGTACATTAAGATGCGTATCGTTGATGAGAACGGTACAGAAACTATTATTGAGATTCCAATCGGTACAGGTAATTTCGGATCTGACGGTGGTGATGGTGGCGATGGTACGTAATTTGCATATACTGATAGTGTCTGTCATTTTTATGACAGGTTGCGCCCAGATGCCACAATGGTCAGAATTACCTAATGACGCCCATTGTATATCTGGTAAAGATTACATATGGGATAAGTTTAAGGAGAAAAAATACTTATGTGTGGAGAATCCAGAAGTAGTAAGGATGCCTTCATACGTACAGTTATTAGAAGTTCCGCCTGCAAAAACTATGCCTGTTGTAGCAGTCTATGATTTTCAAGACAAGACTGGTCAACGTAAGGCACGAGATGGTATCGCAGATTTTAGTACTGCGGTATCACAAGGTGGAACAGAGTTGTTAATCGATGCACTCAAGACTGCGGGCAAAGGTACGTGGTTTAGAGTTGTTGAGAGACAGGGTATTGACAATCTGGTTAGAGAACGACAGATAGTGCGTAGTACCCGACAAGAGTACGCTGACGATAAGTCTCAGGGATTAGGCCCTTTACTATTTGCTGGGATGATTATCGAGGGCGGAATTATTGGTTACGATACCAATATCCAGACAGGAGGTCGAGGGGCAAGAACATTAGGAATTGGGTTTACTAGGCAGTATAGACAAGATGTTGTTACTGTTTCTATCAGAGCGGTATCCGTTTTGACAGGTGAAGTATTATTGAATGTCCAAACCAAAAAGACAGTTTTGTCTTATGGTAGTGGGGGTGACGTGTTCAGATTTCATGAACAGGGAACCAAACTTATTGAGTATGAGGACGGAGTGGGTAATAATGAGAATGTGACGTATGCGGTACGAACGGCAATTGAGGCGGGAGTACTGGAATTAATATACCAAGGGCACGATAGAGGTCTTTGGAAAGTAAGTGATGGCCATCGTCATCCCCATCTGAGTGATGGAACAAACGATGCTCATCATATAGGAGAAAAAGAAGAAAATGAATAAGTACTTTAAAGGAATACTTGCAAGTGTTTTTGTTATGTCAAGTTTTGCTTGGGCAGGTGCTTCAGACGACAACGAGATTAATATTGATCAGTCAGGTGACACTCTGACTCTTTATATTGATCAGGTCGGTTATGGTAACAAAATTGGTCTTGACGACTTTTCGTCATCATCAAGTGCGACACCAATAACTGGTTCATCGTTGACATTTAATATCGATCAACTAGGTAATGAAAACTTATTGTTTGGATCATTGACTGCTGACCAGTCAACCTACAATATGTTGTTTACTGGTGACGCTAACTCATGGGATTGGAACATAGGTGAAACTGGTTCTGCTGACTCTACAACTATTGATGTAGATATAACAGGGGATACAAACACTATGAACTTTGACCAAGGTGCAGTTGCATCAGCAGAAAGACTGGATTTGGATCTTACAGTATTGGGTTCAAGTAATGTCTTTGATGTTGACGTTGAAACCGATGATGTTACTTGGAGCTGGGATTTAACTGGTTCATCTAATAACATCAACACTCTTCAGAATGACGGTTTTTATCAAGAGATGACTGTCACTTATGATGGTGATGGCGGAGATATTGATATCAATCAGTTGAGTGGTACATGTCCTACAGGAATAACATCCTGTAAAGGTATCATCACTTTAGATGTAACGTCTGACAATGCTACAATACAGATCAATCAAAAAGATACTTCTAACGATAGTTAGTGGAATATTTTCGATAGGGATCGTTACGGCGGCCACTATCGGAGATATTGTGGAATCCAAAGGAGTGGGTTCTATTCTACGTGAGAGGGATCTCTTATCGTCAGAAGTTGGTGTACCGATTGAATTAAATGACACCGCCCAGACTGCACAAGGGCGGATGTTGATCAAGTTCAAAGATGAGGCGGAACTTAGTCTCATTGAACACACCAAAGTCTTTATTGATAAGATCTATTATGATCCAGATCCGAGTAAGTCCAAGATGGTCATGAAGATGGCACTTGGAACTGCTCGGTTCGCATCTGGCCGACTAGGCATGGTCGATAAGAAAAATATCGACATAACAACACCTACCGCCACCATTGCGGTACGTGGAACCGATTTCACGACTACCATTGATGAACTTGGTAGGACGTTAGTAATATTATTACCAGATGATAATGGCGATCCATCTGGAGAAATAGTGGTATCGAATGAGGCGGGTGAAGTTACACTCACTCAGGCGTATGCTTCTACGGTGGTATCAAGTTTAAATACACCACCAACCGAAACTGTAGTAATACAGGACATAACACCAGACACGATCGACAACATGTTTATTGTTTCGCCTCCAAAGGAAGTTGAACAGTACATGGGAGGAGAAGTCGATGATGATGGTGGTACAGATTTAGGTGCATTGGATGTTGACTTTCTAGAGTTTGATGAACTAGATAAGACATTCGATGACTATGTTGGAGACGACACCTTTACTAGGTTAGACTACGATGCCCTTGATGGGAACTTCTTGGTAGATCTATTAGACGAAGTAGAGGAGTTAGTCCGAACAATGCAAGAATTAGAAGATGTCCAAGAAGGACAGGCTTCGGGGAAAATCAGACTAAGGGGTGCTGTCTGGGGTAAGAACAACGACAGTCAATATAATATTTTTGAGGAAGACAATGGAATTGTTTTCTATCGTGATGTAAACGGAGTTATTGCCTTAAACTTTTTATCTGGAGGTAGTATAACCCTAGATACAGAAGTAGACGGTTATAGAGGTACGATAACCGCAGACGGTGGAGAGGACATAGTAGTGGTTATTAGACAGGTTAATTAATATGAGTAAATTCGAACGTAATTTTTGGGATGGAATGACACTTATCTTTGTGTGTTTCCTTTGTTTCGTTTCTTTTAAAACTTCCGCAGACAACGAAATCTCGTTGGAACAATCAGGTACAAACTTTAGTCTAGGTATAGAACAGGTAGGTTCACACAACGTCATACAGATGTTGAGTAGTGATTCATACAACACGACAACCTACAGCGGATTTCTATTCAT
>CENT01038607.1_pt1 | contig 33135 bp, 29 predicted proteins | sample 530141 | NCBI WGS metagenome assembly CENT01 (sample SAMEA2591074, study PRJEB7988) | marine metagenome | isolation source: saline water (ENVO:00002010), including | reverse complement strand
TATTCCTGAAATGGCCGCTGGCCAGCCATTGGTTGCACCGGAGCACCCCGGCCAGTGGATTTTACCGGTACATTCTCTGCCCGGATTGCCTGATTTAAGCCGCTTAATTACAGCTAAATTGCAAACCCTGAGTTATTGGGGGCTGGAGAAAGAGACTCTGGTTAAGTTTTTGGCTGAGCCGTCGATAACAGGGGTGGACAGGGCTGTCCCGGTAGGCCAGGCACTGGATTTTTCGCCGTTTTGGGATGGATATGATTTAATCGCCGAGTTAACCCGGCAGGTAAGAGTACATTAACGATGACTGAACTACTCCATGTGAGTTTTTATCAGATAATCCTGTTTGCGTTTTCCTGTCTGTTACTGACGATGAATAAACGTGTCCGGGCGCGGCGCGGCGCACTTAGCAGTGTATTAAACCTTAACGATATCAAAATTCTCTGGTTTGTATCCGCAGCAAGCGCAGTGGTGGCTGTTTTCCTGCCCGGGCTGTTTTCCGTGGTCGCAGCTGGTCTGGCGTTGTATGGCACGCTGGTCTGGTTAGACGCACTGTTATTTGTTCAGTACCGTATTGAGGTCAATCGTCAGACCATTGCCTGGTGTTTTACCGGCGCCAAAGGCCTGCAAAAAGGCTTGCCTCATTTGTTTGAGATAATCCGCGCGACCCCTGGCATTATGGCAATTCCTGTACTTTGGTATCTGACGTTGTTGGTGGTGCATATCGAGTTGCCGGAGGTTGTTGTCGGTAACTGGTCTGGTTATCTGGCTGCCGCCGTTTTCGCCGGCCTGGTGCTGGTTATTCTGGCCGCCAGAACCGGCCACTGGCAGAGTGCGTTTTTTACCGCCCCAAGCCTGCTTGGTAATATTATCGCCACTGATAACTTTGTCAGTAATGATTCTTTAACCATTGATGAAAAACACCGGATTTTTGTTAAACCTAACATTGCTGATTCGGTGCGATCACCGTTGTTTGGTCAGTGTCAACGGGCCAATGTGATACTGATCACCATGGAGTCACTGGGGAATTACCTGCAAAGCCCGGTTAATCCTGACGGGATCCGGTCAAAAATTGCCAGCCGCTTCAGACACCACAGTTGGGTCAGTGAGCAGCATTACTGTTTGTGCCCTAATACCACGGTCTCGACTAATCAGATGTATAGCGGCGCGTATTCAAATAACCCCTATAATAAAGAGGATAGCTTGTATCCGGGGGTAGCTCCAAAACACCTTAAAACCCTTAAGCAACAAGGGTATAAAACCTTCTTTCTGGATAGTGCGGATACCGGCCTGTATGACTATCACAAATTGCTAAAACGGATCGGATTTGACCGTGTATGGGGAAGTAAGGATTTAAACGGTAATGGCCTGAAAGCCGATTACCGGCTGCTAAATGCGCTGGATGATCTGGTTCACGACATCGGTGATGAGCCGTTTTTCCTGCATATCATCAATGATCAGACTCACATGCCTTACGAAGTGGTGGATAGTGAAACCTATTGCCGGCATACCGGCACAGATGCCCGTTCTGTGTATATGAATGCCGCCGAAGAAGCTGACGCTGTGATAGACCGGTTTTTAAATCGCCTGGCCGAGAAAATTGACTTAAATAACACTATTTTAATGTTTACCGGCGATCACGGTGAGTCCTTTGGTGAGTTCGGTTATAGTTTTCACAGTAACTCGGTGATTTTGCCGCAGATGCATGTGCCTTTTATGCTTCATCACCCTAACCTGACGGCCCGAACTATCAGCCACTCCAGTCATTTTGACATTTTTCCGACAATTTTTGACTTGTTGGGTGTTGAGGTCAGTTATCCGTTTATTGGCCATACATTAGGCACCGATGAACGGCCTTATGCTTACCTGTTCCACTCGGCAACTCTAAAGGGGAATACCCCCGCTAACTTTGGCTTTTTACTCGACGGTGAGCTGTATTGGGTAGACCGCCTGTTTAACCAGGTCAAACATGTGCAGAATAATCAGTGCCGCCCGGTAACGTCCAAAGACCAGCGTGAATACATTTGTTCATTGCTATATCAGATGCTTAAACAGCGGGCCATTATGGTATGACTAAGCAAAGTCACCACCCCGGTCTGTGTTCGTCTGTTATTCACCTGGCAATGTGTGTGGATGATAACTACTGCTGCCATCTGGCCGCCTTACTGGCAAGTATCAAGCACTATAACCCCGAACAGAAAGTGTGCTGTCATATACTGCATGATGGTTTGTCCGACGCCAACTGTCAGGCCTTAGAGGCGATGACCAACGAGCACTTTAGTCTGCTGTTTTATGCAGTGAGTTCAGCGCTGCCGGACCAGTTGTCATTAAGCGAACGCTATCGCGAAAGAGTATCCTGCATCACCTACTTTCGCTTTTTGCTACCGCAGGTACTCGATACCGGTATCACCAGGGTTATATATCTGGATGTCGACATGCTGGTTGCCGGGGATTTGTTGCCGTTATGGCAAATGCCACTGCAGGAAAAAGCGCTTGGGGCGGTAAGGGATGGTGCGCTGACCGCGCAAAAACGCTGGCAGACTCTCGGTTATGAAACGCCACAATATGTGAATGCAGGGATGCTGATATTTAATTTACCGGTATGGCGCAAAGCCGGACTCGCTGAGCAGATCCTGGCCACGGGCGGCACGGAACGGAATTGGGAATATAATGATCAGGATATTTTAAACGTGGTTTTACATCAGCAGATGTTATTGGTTGATAACCGTTATAATACTCAGTCTTACCACTTTCAGCAGGGAATTGCGGTCAGTGATCCGCATATTGTTCATTTCACCGGGGCAGAAAAGCCCTGGCATATTAGCGCGCAGCATCCTTATCAATGGTTGTATGTGGGAATGCGAAACACTACCGTTTATGCAACTGAGACACTGGATTTATACCTCGATGCCGGCGATAAAAAGCTGCTGGATAAAGCCATGGCGATGATTAAACCCGGTCAGCGGGTAATCATTATGGGCGCCGGACAGAAGGGGCGTCGCTTGTACCATGGGCTTATGCGCTACGTTGATGGGGTGGAAGTCGCAGGGTTTGTCGATAAGCAAATCAGCGGTTATTATCAGGGCGTGGCGATAGCAAAGGAGGTGGGACAGTTCGAATTTGATAAAGTGCTGATCGCCTCTGTCGCTTTCGAGCAGGAAATAGCCCAACAACTTAACCGCTGTGGAGTGACGCTGACAGCTATTATTAATTTTTCACAGGAGTCGCAAGCGTGTGCGGTATAGCCGGTATTGTGGATTTATCACAAGGTACTACACCGCAGTATCTTGCTAACGCTGCCCGCACTATGGCGGCGGCCATGACCCATCGGGGCTCGGACGACAGTGGCGTGTGGGTATCTCCTGATAACCGTTGCGCGCTGGCACATCAGCGTCTGAGTATTATTGATACCTCAGCGGCCGGCCATCAGCCTTACGTTGCCGATCCGGAAGTCGGCTTAACCTACAATGGCGAAATTTATAACTATCTGGAGCTGAGGTCACTGTTAACCGCACGCGGGATGACTTTTGCAAGTCAGTCAGATACCGAAGTATTGTATCAGGGGTTATCCGGAATGGGCGCCGAGTTTATTACCTATCTGGATGGCATGTTTGCCTTTGCCCGCTATGATACTTCGCGCCGGGAATTGTTACTGGGGCGCGATCCATTTGGCGAAAAACCACTTTATTACGCACTGAATAATGGCTGTCTGATATTTGCCTCGGAATTAACCGCGCTAACCGCATTAAGCGATTTCAGCATGGATATCAGCGCTGGCACCATTGCAACGTATCTCACATTTCAGAACCCACCGGCACCACTGACGATAGCCTCGAATATTCGAAAGTTACGCCCCGGGCACTATTTGCGAGTTAACCACATCAGCGATTTATACCAGCAAACACGCTATTTTAGTTTCCGAACGGCGACAAACAGCCGGTCAGATGGCACGGGAAGAGTAGCTGAAGAAAGGGTGAATGAGCTGGAGTCGGTGCTCACCGAGTCAGTCGAGAGACGCCTGCGGGCCGATGTTTCTCTTGGCGCCTTTTTGTCGGGGGGAATAGATTCGTCAACCACAGTCAGTTTGATTGTCAATCAGTTTGGCCGTCAGGTAGACACTTATTCAGTGGGCTTTTCCGACGTGCCAGCCAGTGAGCATCTGGAAGCTCGTCAAATCTCACAATGTTTGGGTACCCGCCATCACGAACTCTTTGTCAGCAATGACGATTTTAGCGGCTTTATAGATAAGCTGGCGCTAATGGATGAACCCAATGCTGATCACAGCTGCCTGCCAACCTATATGGTAGCCAAACTGGCTGCTCAGGATCATAAAGTCTGCTTAACCGGAGACGGGGGAGACGAGTTGTTTGGCGGTTATGATAGGTATTTTGGGGTATTGCATCATGCCGAAAAAAACAAGCATAAAATCCCAACCAGAGACTGGCATGTAGGCAAAGAGTATATGACCCGGCGAGTGCTGGTTTATGATAAAGCCTGTCTGCATAAACTCTTTGGTAAACCGGTTTATCGCGCCGATGATCTGATGCTCGGTTTTCAGCGCCAGTTAGATCTTAACCCGGAGCCGGTGGTAAATCGTTTGCGCGAACTGGATATCGAAATGTACTTACCGGTAGTGTTGGCTAAGGTTGACAGAATGAGTATGCAGCACTCGCTGGAAACCCGAACGCCGTTTTTATCTGCGGATGTTGCCCGTTTTTGCAGTTCGTTGAGCCAACAGGAAATGCACGATACGCATCAGGGCAAAAAGATTCTGATTGAATTACTGGCCAGGCATATTCCCCGATCGTTGATCCAAAAGAAGAAAAAAGGTTTTGGTATCAGTCCATTAGAAAGCAGCGTGAAAGCCAGTTTGTTAGCCCGCTTTAAAGATGAGATCAGTGCCAATGATTGCCGGCTGGGGCAGTTCATCGATTTACCACAGTTACGTCAGTTCGCCGCAAATGAGCTGCCGCATCTGGGTTTTTACCATACCTGGACGTTATTGCTTCTCGAGCAATGGTTAAAGCAACATCGCTATAATGTGACCTGCGAATGATTGACTACGATATAGCCTTACAACAAGCGCTGGTGAATGGCGAGAAGCGGGCGATTGCATGGGGAAATTCTGCCGACGCTGCGCTACAAATTGTTAAAGCACCTTATCGCTTTGAAATGCTCATTGATGGCCTGGCTGACCCGCATTATAACGGCAGTGAGATTGCTGGTGTGCCGATAAAAGGCAGCGCAGCACTCGACGGTATTGATCCTCCGGATGTGGTGATTATTGTATTTGCTGATGCCAAACTTTTTGGTGCTGAGATTTTACAGCAGCTCACCGAACTGGGTTTTGACCAGGTTAGCTTACCCTACAGTGTCTGGTATCATCAGTCTGTTGAAAGCAGTATGGCTGCTTTATCGCCGTTATTTGCCATACCACCCCAACCGTTAAGGACTGAAACCAAAAAAGCCAGCTTATTAATTCACAAGCTGGTTCGAGGCGGCGCCGAGTATCAGATATGTCTGCTGGCCATTGGCTTGTGTCGCATAGGTTATGAGGTCGAATTGATCAGTTATGCGGCCACGGTGAAAGAATGTGAAGTGTGGGAAACCGAACTTCTGCAAGCGGGCGTTAAGCGCACTATACTGCCTTATTGTCGCGATTGTGCTGCCCAGTACCTGACCCATAGCGAGCAAATTGACAAGCCGGTACTCGGCGTGTTGTCTGGCGCCGGTTACCATATTTATCATCAGTTAAGCGCTCACTTAGAACAGGTGAATCCTTCGCTGGTAGTGGGGTATCTGGATGATGCTAACATTCTGGTGAGTCTGGCAGCATTGAAAGCCGGCGTGCCGCGCATAGTGCTGAGCGGTCGCAACGCAGCACCAGTGCATTTTCCTGCTCTGAATACCCAGGCACTGTCAAAAGTAGCCATGCGCGCTATCTATCAGTCTCTGGCAGATTTACCTCAGTGTCGGATTACCAATAACAGTGTCAGGGGAGCGCGCTCCTATGAAGACTGGTTGGAAATTGAGGAAAACAGCATTGGCGTTATTACTAACGCTGTGCATGATTTTGGGCAGCCAAAAGTGGACATTCGCCAACGCCACAAAATTGGCAACAACACGCCTCTTATCATTGGTGTGATGCGGTTATCCGAAGAAAAACGCCCGTCTTTATGGCTGGAGTCGGTTGCTCGTTTACTGACCAGAGTGGCCGGAACCGCAATGCTGATTGGTGACGGTGGGCTAAGAGCAGAGTTGCAACAACAGGCTGATAGCCTTGGTATAGGGCCGGACAGGCTGATATTCGCGGGTGTTGTGTCTAACGTGCCGGATTATATGCAACAGGCAGATTTGTTAATCCATACGCCACGGGAAGAAGGGACGCCAAATGTGATCATTGAAGCCCTCCATTACCAGTTACCGTTAGTCACCACGCCTGCCGGAGCCATTGAATCTATGTTGCCACACACATTGCACGAGATGTGCATGGCCAGTAACGCGACTGCGGATGAAATAGCGGAAAAAGGCGCTGCGTTATTGAATAATCAAGCCTTCTACCTTAGCCAAACCCGTGATATTACAGTTGGCAGCAGCCCGCAAGAGCTGGCAATACAAACATGTGAAACGGCTGTGGCCTGAATACTTGCCAGGCTAAACCATTTCGCCGGCGGGCCGATAACCCTGGTTGCAGCGGGCAATTAACCAGCATCAGATCCTGATAACAAGATTTAACTAAGAGGTTTGTATGGATATTACTTTTGGCTTTGGGGAAAACTGGCAACGATTCCTGAACGAGGAATTTACCGAAGAACGACTCCGAATAGCAAAAGAACATCTGCTTTATGTTCTGTATCAGGATAGCTTACAGGGCAGTACCTTTTTAGATATAGGCTGTGGGAGTGGTATTCATTCATTAGCTGCATATTTGAGCGGGGCCAAATCCATCGTGAGTCTGGATGTTGATGCCAACTCGGTGGCAGCGACCAGAAAAATGTGGCAGCTTGCCGGCGAACCAGAACACTGGCAAGTGATTGAGGGGTCGGTACTTGATGAGTCTTTTATGGCCGGTTTAGGCACCTTCGATATCGTTTATTCCTGGGGCGTTTTACACCACACCGGCAATATGTGGCAGGCAATTAAAAATGCCACCTTACCGATGCATGCGGCCAGTGTGCTGTACATCGCACTGTATGCTGATGAGGTGTATCACAATCCGTCACCGCAATACTGGCTGGACCTGAAAAAGCGCTACAATCTGGCCGATGCCGATGAAAAAGAACAAATGGAGTGCGAATATGTATGGGAGTATTTGCTCAGGCCCATTGCCGAACGTGGACGTAATCCACTGTTACATATAAAAAATTATAAACAAACCCGGGGCATGGAGTTCTGGACCGATGTCAGGGACTGGCTGGGAGGCTATCCAATGGAGTTCGCCAAGACCCGGGATATGCTGGATGCTCAACAGTCATTGGGCCTGCACTTGCTGGACATTCACTCCGGAATTGGTAATACCGAATTTGTTTTCCGTCAGCAACAGGGCACAACCTATCTTGACTATTTGTTCAATGGCTGCGAAATTGTGCCGGTAACGGCAGCCATCCGCCACCATAGCGGGCATTGCTATGAATTTGATTTGCCTGAATATACAGAGTTGGCCGATACTGACGGTTTGCATCGAAAATCCAGGGTGCTGTTGCTTGAAGATGGTCAGCTGGTAGGGTTCCCCCACGCAAAATTTGATTCTATCGGCAGTATGGGCGAAGGGCGTTACGCGCACTGGAAAGACAAGGTTTTGTTTTCTGCTTCGGATAATACCGATCCCCGCACCAATGGTCGTAAGTATGCACTACGCTTGCCTGTATCAGGGTGAATTTCAGTTAAGCTAAAGAAATATGGCGCTGCGCCGATAGATGAAATATCCGGTTGTCCGACGATACTTCAGTCAGGAGTGCCTGACAGCACAACCGGGCAATAAGCCAGGGTTAAGCGTTGCTACGGGTGAAACGCGTAATCCGGCGAGTGTTTATTCAGGATGTCACTATGCAAGCAAAACCTATTATTATTCTGGCCGCACAGCGAACCGGGACCACGTCTTTAAATAAGGCGTTGGACAGTAGTGGCCGGTTTACTACCTTTTATGAGGTGTTTCTGGACTCTGAGGCCCATCAAAATCATCCTGCAAACTATTTTTACTGGCTGAAAAACGTCTGTACATTGGTGTCAAATCACAATGCCGATGCGGTTCAGCTGCTGCCCGAATATTTGCGCTACCTCGCCTCGCTGGCCAAAAGTGAGGTGTTTTTCCTGGATATTAAATACTCGCAGTTCCGCCATTTTGCTGAACGCTTTGACGTTGCTTTGGAGCAACTGGGTGTGTGTCTCCAGGCATTGCAAATTCCGGTTATTCATTTATACCGGCAGAATGCATTCGCCCGATATCTGTCTAATCTCCTGATGCTGAAAGTCAAAAAGCACTATTATCAGGCCGGTGACAAAGTGGAATACCAGTCCGGACTAACGGTCCCCCCCGAAAAGGCCGCTCAAAATCTTCGGGAATATGCCTTGCAGGTTAGCTGTATTAATGACTTTTTTGCTGCTTACCCGTTGTTTATTCCACAGGTTTATGAAGATCTGTTTGAGGGAGTAAACATTACTGCAAGTTTTCTGGAATCGCTGTCCGGTGTCTCTGGTCAGGCGATACCGCCATTACAAACTGAATACATTAAAACCCCGGTGGATTACGCACAATTGATAGCCAATAAAGACGAATTATTAGGTTACTTTGAAGCGTCTGAATATCGCCATCAGGTTTATGAAATTGTTGGACATTGTTAGGAATTAATATGAATTTTCCGCCAGATTATACCGAATCAGAAAAAGCGTTAATCAGTTACGTCAAGCCTTATACAATGACCAGCGTGTATAAGCTAAAGGCTTTGATTGATGCGGTTACCTACATTCACGCCCGGAAGATTCCAGGGGATTTCGTGGAATGCGGCGTATGGAAAGGGGGGTCAGTCATGGCGATGATAAAAACCCTTGAATTATGCTTAGCTCAGCCGCGAAAAATCTGGTTATTTGATACCTTTGAAGGCATGCCGCCACCGTCGCCAAAAGACACTGCTCTGGATGGCCATGACGTAAACGAGTTTTTTGCAAAAACGCAAATCGACGAAACCAGTTCCGACTGGTGCCGCTCGCCCCTAGACGAGGTAAAACAAAACGTTGCCCTGACCGGGTACGACCCACAGCACCTGAATTTTGTAAAAGGTGATGTTTGTAAGACACTGCAGGGCGACAAACCCGAAAGTATCGCATTATTACGACTCGACACTGACTGGTATGAATCCACCAAAGCGGAGTTGGAGAATCTGTTTCCCAGATTGCAAACCGGTGGCATTCTGATTATCGACGACTACGGCTATTGGGAAGGCCAGAAAGAGGCTGTTGATGAGTATTTCAGCACTGTCGCTGAGCCTGTTTTCCTTGGCCGGGTTGATTCACCTTGTCGGATAGCAGTGAAAATCTAATATGAATTATCCGGGCATTTTAGTTTTTATTGCGTCTCAGCGCACCGGTACCTCTGCGTTTCACCGGGCGCTGCGTCTTACCGGGCAGTTTGCGGCGTGTTATGAAGTCTTTTATCCGGTAACCGACGCTACCGTAGTACCCAAGGGCGTCGACGCAGCGGTTTTTTTTGGCGCGAATTTTCATCGCTGGTATGCCGCTTATCCGAACAAACAATCACACTGGCAACAGGTTCTTGGGGACTTTTTTGGTTACCTTTGCGGGCAATTTACATCCCGTTATGTATCGCTGGATTTCAAATACGGACAGATTGAAAAGCTGGAGGCGTTACTTAATGCTCCTGCCGGGGCGTTGGTTGAGTTTTTAAACCACAATGCCATTCCGGTAATTCATATTACGCGGCAAAATGCGTTTAAACGATATTTGTCCAACCAACTGATCAATATGAAATATAAACCCTCTTACACTCAGGAGGATAACCACAACATACATGCCAGCTTAACCATTGATACCAGCAAGTGCATGCAGGATATCCAGGCGTATCAGCAAAAAGTGGCAATTTACCGCGAAGCATTACAAGGCAAGCCAGAAGGGCTCGAAGTAAGCTATGAAAGCTTGTTTTGCAATGGCAAGGTAAACCATGAGGTGGTTGACTTTATTAACCGGCATCTGAATGCAGAATTTGCTTCAGTCGCGACAGATAATATTCCCACACCGGTGAGTTATGCTGCGTGTGTAGCAAATAAACACGAGATAAAAAAATCTGAACTTTATGCACGCTTCGGAGCGATGATTGATAGCGTCATAAATTATGAAGACCGAGGTAGGCTATGAAAGAAATTATGAATGACCTGTATATGGAAGGGCAGTTAGACGTTGAAATTGCGCCGGTGCTCCAGCGTATGCAGAACCGGATCATGAAACAAACCACGTATCATGGTGTGATAACCCATAAACAACCCCTCGATTTTTGGGTTTATCAGGAAATGATTTATGAGTTAAAACCTGATGTGATTATTGAAATCGGTAATTGTCGGGGGGGCAGTACTCTGGCCCTGGCCCATCAGCAGGACCTGATGGATCATGGCCGCATCATTGCTATCGACATCGATCACTCGTTGTTGCACGAAAAAGCCCGGGCTCACCCTCGAATTGAGTGGATAGAAGACTGTGCTGTTGCCGGTTTCGACAAGGTAAAGAAAAAAATTAAAAAGACCGACACCGTGCTGGTTATCGAAGACAGCGCACATACCTACAAACACACGCTAAAGTGTTTACGACTGTACTCTGAACTCATCAAAGTCGGTGGATATATGATCATCGAAGATGGCATTGGCCGCCACGGTCTGCGCTTTGGCGAGAGCCCCGGTCCGTTTGAGGCAACCACGCAGTTTTTAACCGAGAATAAAAACTTTGTTGCCGATCGGGATAAAGAATCTTTCTTTATAACCTGGAACCCACAAGGGTATCTTAAACGGATCTCTTAATCCTATGGACGAAATCATGCAACGGCAACATAAGCCTGACTTCCTTGGTATTGGGTTGCATAAGGGCGGTACCACCTGGTTGTTCCAACAATTGAAACAACATCAGGATATCTGGCTGCCGCCAATGAAAGAACTGCATTATTTCGACCGGGATAAAGCCTATGCCAGCCCGAATTTTCTGGCCGAATCATCCCCGCTTAAACGGAGTCTCTCCGACGTAGAAGGGAAAATGCGGGTAGCTTATGAACATCTTCAGCGGAACCGTGAGCGGGGCAATCTGCAGGCTGCCCGGTGGTGGTATAAATTTCTTGTCGGGCGCTGCTCTGATAATTGGTATCGTTCACTGTTTGCAGAGGCCGGGAGCAAAGTCTGCGGAGAAATCACGCCAGCTTATTCGATTCTTAATAAACAATCCCTGCTGGAAATAAAACAGCTGAATCCGGATATTAAAATCATTCTGATGCTACGAAACCCGGTTGAGCGGGCGTGGTCGGCGGTTAAATTTAATTTTCTGAATTTAAAGGTTGGGGGAGACATTTCCTCAGTAAGTGATATCCGCCAGTGTCTGGATGACCCAGGAATGGTTGCCCGCGGCAATGTTAGCGACATTATCGAGCGCTATCAGAGTGTATTCAAAGGTAATTTTCTGGTTTGTTTTTATGACGCAATAAAACAAAACCCAAATGTCTTACTCAGTGAAATCTGCGGGTTTCTCGGCGTGGAGCCAGACCGATTTAAAGAAAATATCGCCAGTAAAAGGGTTAATGCGTCACCCCAGGCACCAATGCCTGCCGAAGTTAAAACCTATCTTACGGATTGCTACGTTGATATGCTCGCCGAACTGGATAAAACCTATGCTGGCTACTTTCATCACTGGTACTGCAAAGTTACTGGTCAGCCTGCCAGTCCGGCCGGGCCTGTACAAGCATCACTAAGATTATAACAAGGTCTCAATTTATATACCTTTAACACGAACTTCCAGAGCTGTAGCTGTGCTTACTGATTGCTTTTTGTGCTATACTCAAAGGCGAGGTGAAAGGTATGATTAATTTTAATATAAGCACAGAAAAGCCGCAGTCGTTACTGGAGCAAATTCAGCAGCGTCAGGATAAACTGTCGGAAAAGCTGGCCTCAGGCAAGCAAATCAACAGTGCTGCAGATGGCGCTGCCGCGCAGCAAATTATCGACCGGTTGACGTCTGAAGTCGAAGGTGGCCGTCAGGCTGTGAACAATGCCTACGATGGTATCTCGCTGGCTCAGGTAGCTGAAAGCGGGCTGGAAGGCATAAACAACGACGTTAACCGTATTCGTGAGTTAACGCTGCAATCAGGCAGCGGTATTCTCAATGACGCCGATCGTCAGGCTATCCAGTCAGAAATATCGCAACTGCAGCAGAATATTTCCCAGACCATTGAACAAACGGAGTTCGCGGGTAAGCCCCTGTTGTCGGATAACGGCTCAATTGATTTTCAGGTAGGCAGTCAGGCGGGTCAGCAAATTAGTGTAGGCACCCGTGATATTGGCAGCGAGTTATCAGACGTTCTCTCAGTCGACATCACCTCACAGTCACTGGAAGATTCACTGGCTGCTGCTGATGCCGCTATCGAAACTGTAGGCGGCGCGCGTGGCGATTTAGGCGCGGTGCAAAACCAGTTCGCCGCCACTGCGCGTAACCTTACCGAAACCAATGTGAATCAGGCCGCTGCTCGAAGCCGAATTCAGGATACGGATTATGCACAGGCCAGTTCTCAGCAAGCCGCCAACGACGTGCAAAATCAGGCGGCACTGACTGTTCAGGCGCAGGCCAATCAGCAGCAGGGTCAGGTACTGAGTTTGCTGAATAACTAAATTGCACAAATTTAACACAAAGGCAGGATTACCTGCCTTTTTTATTGCTAATAATCCGTTTTTTTCATTGCGATTCACATTGTTACCGCTACAATTGCCAAAGCGCTCTATACCAAATTGCATGCTTATTTATGCAAGCTGGTATTATCAACCCTTGGTTTCGGCCGCCAGGCTGTATTGCTGCCAAATCATACAATGTTTACCAACCCGGATGCTGGAAATGTTGATGATTATAAAAATTGTGTCCGATTTTTGACAGTCGCACACACAAAACCGTGGTTTGGTATAAACTAGTAAATATAACAATAGCGTTTGGGGACTGAATGAAGGATATATTGCTTGTTAGTGATAACAATGCATTAAAACAAAATCTGCACACGATCCTGACATTTTTAGGGGAACCGTGTGTTTCACTTTCGGTGTCTGAAGCGCAATCGTTGCTGGAAAACAAATCACCGGTTGCGGTGATCATTGATGTTGAAACCGGCATTGATGCCCTGACGTTAGTCAAAAATTATCCTCGGCATCCGTTTGTAGCCATTAATATGGCCGACCAGCCAGGTGTTAACGTAGGCAATTTGGTAGGGCATATTACTCTGCCTATTACTTATCCTTCACTGACTCAGGCCATTCACCGTTGCCAGGAATATATTCGCAGCCACCCCGTGCGTAACGGCGTAGTACCCACCAAAACCCGGTTATTCCGCAGCCTGGTGGGTAAAAGCGAGCAAATTCAGGGGGTCCGTCGCCTGGTGGAACAGGTTGCGCCAACCGAAGCTACGGTGCTTATTCTGGGCGAGTCGGGGACTGGTAAAGAAGTGGTCGCGCGTAATGTACATTTCCTGTCGGAACGCGGGGATGGCCCGTTTATTCCGGTAAACTGCGGTGCTATTCCTGGTGAATTGCTGGAAAGTGAGTTGTTTGGTCACGAAAAGGGGGCGTTTACCGGCGCTATCAGTGCTCGTAAAGGCCGTTTTGAGCTGGCCGAAGGCGGCACATTATTTCTCGATGAAATTGGCGATATGCCACTGCAGATGCAGGTAAAATTACTGCGCGTTCTGCAGGAAAGAATGTTTGAAAGAGTCGGTGGTAACCGGCCTATACAGTGCGATGTGCGAATCATTGCTGCAACTCACCGCGATCTGGAAAAGATGATTGCCGATGATAAGTTCCGCGAAGATTTATATTACCGTCTGAATGTGTTCCCTATTGACAGTCCGGCCCTGCGTGAACGCCGAGAGGATATCCCGTTACTGTTGCAGGAGTTGATCAGCCGCATTCAGGGGGATGGTGTTGACCCGGTGAAATTTACCGAGCGTGCTATCAGTTCGCTGATGGAACACCCCTGGTCGGGCAATGTCCGCGAATTGTCTAATCTGGTGGAACGGCTGATGATCCTCTATCCAGGCCAGATTGTCGATGTGCAGGATCTGCCGCAAAAATATCAGTATGGTGATATGGAGCGCTTCGAGCCGGATTACCCGGAAGAAGTGCTTGAGCGGGATGCCTTCAATGAACTCTTTGCCGAGTCGGCCGGGAACGATGATGATACATCTGAGCCTGAACCGGCTATCAACGGATATTTACCGGATGAAGGGGTAAACCTCAAAGAGTATCTCTCGGAGCTGGAGATTAATCTTATCCAGCAAGCCCTCGATCAGCAGGAGTGGGTTGTTGCCCGGGCTGCCGATAAGCTGGGAATGCGCCGAACCACCCTGGTTGAGAAGATGCGCAAGTACAATATTCAGCGTGACTAACACCGCGGGCCTGAGTAAGAGTTAACCATTCGGTTAGCTCCATCTCTGTAGGTCAGCGCCGATAACCTCCATTTGTCATTATATTGACAGCGAAGATTTCGTCAGAAATTACTTATCTTATTGAAATATAACACCTAAATTTCTGGCACGACTAATGCTAATTCCTTAGCAGTCCAACAAGTGTCTGCAAATTGACGAGGAATGTATGGCATTAAATAGTCGTGTTGCCAATACCGTAGAAGAAGTATCGATAAAGCCGGGGAAAAGCCGTCAGGCCGCGGCCGATTTATCGCTGGTACGCGAAACTGCTCAATCACAGCAGCAGGAACTCGACTCCTTACGACAACAAGCGTCCCGCCTTAACCACCTGTTACAGGTTATGCCTGCCGGGGTTATCGTGCTGGATGGCAAAGGGTATGTCCAGCAAGCTAATGAGCAAGCCTCTCTGCTACTTGGCGAGCCGCTCGAAGGTGAGCTGTGGCGAACCATTATTGCCCGCTCTTTTAAACCCCGCGCCGATGATGGTCACGAAGTGTCGTTGTTCGACGGGCGTCGGGTTAAACTGTCTATTACGCCGCTGGTGAATGAACCAGGGCAACTTATCGTGCTTACCGATCTGACGGAAACCCGCCAGTTACAAGCACGTCTGAGTCACCTGCAGCGCTTGTCCTCACTGGGCAAAATGGTAGCTTCTCTGGCCCATCAAATTCGTACGCCACTGTCAGCGGCAATGCTGTATGCGGCCAATCTGACCCGCAAGAATCTGCAGCCGGAATCCGGCGTTCAGTTTGCGCATAAACTGCAGGACAGACTCAAAGAGCTGGAGAGCCAGGTCAATGACATGTTGCTGTTTGCCAAAAGCGGTGAGCAACAGGTCGTTAATGATATCTCAGTGCAAGAACTGTATGAGGCAATTGCGCCGACAGCGCAAACCATTACTCAGGGCCAGGATCAGCTCGTTATCTATAAAGGTCAGCATATTAATGCGTCGATCACCGGTAACCTTACCGCCTTGCAGGGCGCTTTACTCAACCTGATCCAGAATGCCAGCCAGATTAGCCCGAAGGGCAGTGACGTGACCGTGCAGTTCAGCGTGTTAAACCGCTGGTTGTGTATCACCATCAGCGATCAGGGGCCGGGTCTTTCTGACGCCTTGAAAGACAAAATTTTCGAACCCTTTTACACCACCAAAACGCACGGCACTGGCCTCGGCCTGGCCGTAGTGCAGTCGGTAGTGAAAGCACATCAGGGCCGCATTAACGTGGAAAATCTGGCCGATGAAGGCGCCAGTTTTTCCATTATGTTACCCCGCGCATTTGCCAGTGACATGGTAATTGCCGACACCCAACCAGAGGAATAACCCATGCCAAAAACAACCGTACTGATCGTCGAGGATGATGCAGGCCTGCGCGAGGCGCTGGTAGATACGCTGTTACTGGCTGATTATCAGGTGGTCGCCGCCGATTCAGCAGAGCAGGCGATCATGCTGCTTGGTAAGCAGTCGGTGGATATCGTGGTAAGTGATATTCAGATGGGCGAAATGAATGGCCTGGCGCTATTAAAAGCGATTAAGAGCAAAGATGCCAATTTACCGGTACTGCTGATGACGGCTTATGCCACAGTGGATGACGCCGTGAGTGCCATGCGCGATGGTGCGACGGATTATTTGTCCAAACCCTTTGCTCCCGAAGTGCTGCTGAATCTGGTTGGCCGCTATGCACCGGCGCAAAAAGTCGAGTCCCGACAACCCATTGTTGGCGATAGCAGCAGCCTGGAATTACTCCAGCTGGCGCGCAAAGTGGCTCGCTCAGAGGCAACCGTGATGGTGTTGGGGCCAAGTGGTTCGGGTAAAGAAGTGCTGTCCCGTTATATCCATGACAATTCGCAGCGCAGTCAGTCACCTTTTGTGGCGATTAACTGTGCGGCCATTCCTGAAAATATGCTGGAGGCTACCTTATTTGGATATGAGAAAGGTGCATTTACCGGCGCAGTGCAGGCGTGTCCTGGTAAGTTCGAACAAGCACAGGGGGGCACTTTGCTGCTCGACGAAATCACCGAGATGGACCTGGCGTTGCAAGCTAAGTTATTACGTGTCCTGCAGGAAAAAGAAGTGGAGCGTCTGGGTGCTCGCAAAACCATTGAACTGGATGTGCGGGTGATTGCCACCAGCAACCGCGATCTTAAAGAAGCCGTGGCCCGGGGCGAATTTCGGGAGGATTTATATTACCGACTGAATGTGTTTCCAATCACCTGGTTGCCACTGGCACAGCGGGTAGGGGATATTATTCCTCTCGCCGAACACCTGATCAATCGTCATGCTGCTCAGCAAGGATTAGGGCAGTTAAAATTGAGTGCGTCAGCACGTAGTAAACTGTTACAGCATGGCTGGCCGGGTAATGTCCGTGAACTGGAAAATGTTTGTCAGCGAGCATTGATACTATGTGAATCCGAGGTAATTGATGCCAGCGATCTGATGATCGAACCTATGAGCGGGCAGTCCTTTGCTTCTGCCAGTGAAGCAGATTATGAAGAAGATGATAGCCGGCTGGGCTCGGAGCTGCGCTACCAGGAGCACCAGATCATTCTGGATACTCTGGCGTCCTGCAAGGGTAAACGCAAGGATGTGGCCGAAAAGCTCGGCATCAGCCCGCGTACGCTGCGCTATAAACTGGCGCGCATGCGCGAGCAGGGTATCGAAGTACCGGCCTGATACTACATTTACCCACCTACCTGCAGGGCGCTTATTTCAGCGCCCTGTTTGCTACTACCCTCCAATTGCCGTCATAAAATTGGCATAAATACGTAAGCTTCTGATATTAAATAATAATAAAAGTTGGTCTGGTCCTTGCTGTAGATCCCAGTAAGTACAATTAAAGCCATAAATCCGGCACCACCGGACTGGCAATCAACACACATCAGGAGCCGTTATGGACGTTAAAGCCAACAGTTTGTATCAGGAAATGCAGGCTATGATCGCGCAGACTCGTCTGGACGTTAATCCACAGCAAAATCTTGAAGTCAGTACAGAGTTAAATACTTCGAAAAGCGATTTTGCCGCGATGCTGGGCAATGCTGTTGAGAAGGTAAACAGTATGCAACTCGAATCCAAAGAAATGACTCAGCGTTTCGAAATGGGCGACAAATCCCTCAGCCTGGCTGAAGTAATGCTGGCCAAGGAGAAGTCGGGCATTGCGTTTGAAGCCACCGTACAGGTGCGCAACAAAGTGCTGGAAGCGTACAAGCAAATCATGAATATGCCGGTGTAGTGGAGTGACTGACTGTGGCTGAAGCAACGGGAACAAATCTGGCCGTCTCTGACGCGGCGGATTCCGATAACGAGCAAAAATCCGGGTTTATGGACACCATTGGCAGTACCGATATGGTGCGCCAGATGACGCTGGTCGTTGTGTTGGTAATCAGCGTAGCTATCGCCATCTTTGTGGTGTTGTTTATCCAGGAACCGGATTTCCGTCCGCTGGCTAAAATGGACACCGAAGAGCTGATTGAAACCCTCGATTATCTTGATGCCAACCAGATTGAATATCAGTTGGAAGGTAATATCGTTCACGTTCGGGTCGACGAATACCAAAAAATTAAACTGGGTATGAGCCGTGAAGGTCTGGCGCAGGCCGAACAGGCTGGCAGCGACATTATCATGCAGGATATGGGCTTTGGCGTGTCACAGCGGGTGGAAATGGAACGCCTCAAACACGCTCGGGAAATGCAGGTGGCTGCCACGATTGAAGACATGGCCAGCATCAAAAAGGCCCGCGTACTGCTGGCATTGCCGAAAGAAAACGTGTTTGCCCGCCGTGAGAAAAAAGCCAGCGCTACGGTAGTATTAACCGCAAAACGGGGCTCGGCAATAACCGGTGAAGAAGTTGACGCGGTAGTCGATATCGTGGCCTCGGCGGTGCAGGGCATGGAACCAGAGAGAGTGACCGTCACCGACAGTAACGGCCGGTTACTGAACTCCGGCTCGCAAAATTCAGTCAGTGCCAGGGCACGAAAAGAATATGAAATCGAACGTCAGCGTGAGAGCGAATATCAGGAAAAAATTGATGCTATTTTGATCCCCGTGCTGGGCATTGGTAACTACACCGCGCAAGTGGATGTTAGTATGGACTTTACCGCGGTAGAGCAAACCCAGCGCCGTTATAATCCTGATTTACCCGCAGTGCGCAGTGAAATGGTGGTCGAGGAAAACTCTGTGGGTTCGGTTGCCGCCGGCATTCCCGGCGCGATCAGTAATCAGCCGCCACTGGATGCTAATATTCCTGAAAACGCAGTAGGAAATGGTCAGGTTGCGCCGGTCCCCGGCCGTACCACTAAAGAATCAACCCGCAACTATGAACTCGACACCACTATCAGCCATACCAAGCAACAAACTGGTGTGATCCGTCGTCTGAGTGTGTCAGTGGCGGTGGACTATCAACAAAGCACGGCTGAAGATGGCACTGTGACCAGTGAAGCCCGCAGCCAGGAAGAGTTACTTAGCATTCGCCGTTTACTGCAGGGCGGTATCGGCTTCGACGTTACCCGTGGTGACAGCCTCGAAGTGGTCAGCATGCCGTTCAGTCGCATCGATGCCGGTGATATGGAAGAGCTACCACTTTGGGAACAACCTTTCTTTATGCCTATACTTAAGTGGGTAATGGGCGGACTGGTCGTTATCACGCTGATCTTTGCCGTCATCAGACCGATGCTGTCAAAACTGATCAATCCGGCGGATAGTCAGGCTAGTGATGAATTTGACGCTGATGAAGGATTGGATCTGGGTGATGATACCATTAACATGCTGTCCAGCGAGTTTGATGCCGGCCAGGTTGGCTTTGCACCGGATGGCTCGTTAATGTTACCGGATCTGCATAAAGATGAAGATGTGTTAAAAGCGGTGCGTGCACTGGTGGCCAATGAACCTGAACTATCTGCCCAGGTAGTGAAGGGCTGGCTGTTGCAGGATGAGTAATTAAGGGGTCGTAACATGGCAGAAGAACTGGCCACACAAGAAGAACAAACTTACGACGTAAGTAAGCTCGAAGGCGTTGAGAAAGCCGCGATCCTGCTACTGAGCCTGTCGGAAGAAGATGCTGCCCAGATCCTTAAACATCTGGAGCCAAAACAGGTACAAAAACTCGGTGCGGCCATGGCCCGTATCGATGATATGACACAGGCAAAAATTACCTCTGTACATAAGCATTTTATCGAAGAAATTCAGAACTACTCAACCATTGGTTTCCAGAGTCAGGACTTTGTGAAACGGGCGTTAACTGCCGCGTTGGGTGAAGACAAAGCCGCCAACCTGATTGATCAGATCCTGATGGGCTCCGGCGCTAAAGGCCTGGATTCCCTTAAGTGGATGGATTCCAAGCAGGTGGCGAGTATTATTCGCAACGAACACCCGCAGATCCAGACCATCGTGTTGTCTTATCTGGAGCCCGAGCAATCTGCCGAGATTTTGTCGCAGTTCCCCGAAAAAGTTCGCCTGGATTTATTGATGCGGGTAGCCAACCTCGAAGAAGTTCAACCTGCTGCGTTGCAGGAGCTTAATGAGATCATGGAGAAACAGTTTGCCGGTCAGGCCGGTACCCAGGCAGCCAAAATGGGCGGCCTGAAGTCTGCTGCCGATATTATGAATTACCTGGATACCAGTATTGAAGGCCAACTGATGGATGCGATTCGCGAGCAGGACGAAGAACTCAGTCAGCAAATTCAGGATCTGATGTTTGTGTTCGACAACCTGGTGGATGTGGACGATCGTGGTATTCAGGCTATTCTGCGCGAGGTGCAGCAGGACTCGCTGCTTAAAGCCATTAAGGGCGCCGACGAAGAACTCAAGAACAAGATCACCAACAACATGTCGAAACGTGCAGCAGAAATGCTCACTGATGATCTTGAGGCCATGGGGCCGGTGCGGATCAGCGAAGTGGAAACTGCACAGAAAGAAATTCTGTCGGTGGCCCGACGCCTGGCTGATGCCGGTGAAATTATGCTTGGCGGCGGTGGCGGCGAAGAGTTCCTCTAACAGGATAAGCTATGAAATCCTATAAATCATTCACAGTTGAAGAGCTCGAAGACGCCAAAGGCTGGGATTTGCCACATGTTGAGCAGCCGGAGTCAACGCAAGAGAGCAAAACTAACGCGCTGAATCGCCGCAGCGACTGGAAATATGAGCCACCGGAAGAACCGGAAGAAATTAAGCCGCCCACTGCCGAGGAAATAGAAGCCATTCGTCAGGCCGCTTATGAAGAAGGCTATAATGAAGGCAAACAAACCGGCTTTGAAGAAGGTAAAACCGAAGGCCAGGCGCAAGGCCATGAAGAAGGCCTGGCCAGTGGTCACGAGGCCGGGCTGGCTCAGGGGCTTGAGCAGGGGCAGGCACAAATCAGCCAGCAAACCGAATTGTGGGAATCGCTGGTCACGCAGCTTCATGAGCCGTTAACCAGGGTAGATGAACAGGTTCGCAAAGAAGTGGTTAAACTGGCCGTCGCGCTGGCACGTTCGGTAGTCCGCACGGAAGTCAGAACCAACGAAGACATTATTCTTCAGGCGCTCAGCGAAGGCCTTAAAGCGCTGCCGGTGGAAGAAAACCACTACAGTATTCATCTTCATCCTGAAGATATCCAGCTGGTGCAGTCTCATTTTGGCGAAGAAACCATCAAAGAACGCGGCTGGACACTTATTGATACTCCGGGCATGGAGCGCGGCGGTTGCGATATTGTTACCCAGCACAATGCTGTAGACCTTTCCATTGAACGACGCAGTCGCAATGTGCTCGATAAATTCCTGTTAGAGCAGGGCTTATCTGATGACAGTTAGTCTGGTATCCCACCTGCAACAACTTCAGAAGCAGGTGCCATCACCACCGGTTGTCGCGGCCGGTAAGCTTATTCGAGGCATTGGCCTGACGCTTGAGGCGGTAGGCTGTCAATTACCCGTCGGTAGCCAGTGTATGGTGCAAACCATCGACGGTGAAATAGAAGCCGAAGTGGTTGGCTTTGGCGATCACATTACCTATTTAATGCCCACCGAGGCGGTGCGCGGGATTGTGCCCGGCTCACGGGTGTTACCGCTTAATCGGGACAGCGGTTTATCCGTGGGGTTAGGCATGCTTGGCAGAGTAGTAGACGGCAATGGCCAGCCGCTTGACGGGCTTGGTCCCATTGAGTCCACTGAACGGGTGCCTACCACCAAACCGCCAATTAATCCGCTGGCCCGGCGAACTATCGCCGAACCTATGGATGTGGGCGTGCGTGCAATCAATGCCATCACTACCGTAGGGGTAGGGCAGCGTATGGGGTTATTTGCCGGTAGTGGCGTGGGTAAAAGTGTGCTGTTGGGGATGATGACCCGCGGTGCCAAAGCCGATGTGGTGGTAGTTGGTCTGGTGGGGGAACGGGGCCGTGAGGTAAAAGAATTTATCCACGATATCCTTACTGAAGAAGAGCGTCAGCGCGCGGTTGTTGTTGCGGCGCCTGCCGATACCTCGCCACTGATGCGGTTAAAGGGCTGCGAAACTGCCGTTACCATTGCCGAATATTTTCGCGATCAGGGCATGAATGTCCTGTTACTTATCGATTCGTTAACCCGTTATGCCATGGCTCAGCGTGAAATTGCCCTGGCGGTAGGCGAGCCGCCGGCCACCAAAGGTTACCCGCCCTCAGTATTTGCCCGCTTGCCGGCTCTGGTAGAGCGCGCCGGTAATGGCAGCGAAAATCAGGGCTCGATCACGGCTTTTTATACTGTCCTGACAGAAGGTGACGATTTGCAGGACCCTATTGCCGACTCCGCCCGTGCAATTCTTGACGGTCATATTGTACTGTCACGCTCGCTGGCGGAAAGCGGCCATTACCCGGCCATTGACATTGAGGCCTCTATCAGTCGGGTTATGCCGCAGGTTGTCAGTGAAGAACATCTGTTTCAGGCTCGTCGTATTCGCCAGGTTTATTCCACCTATCAGCAAAACCGCGACCTGATTACTCTCGGGGCTTATACACGTGGCACCGATGCCCGGGTTGATTTAGCCATTAATGCCGAACCCGCCATCAAAGCGTTACTGCAACAAGGTATGAAACAGGTGACCGCTTACGACGAAAGCCTGGAAGCCATGAGTAAGCTGGCCGGCGGCTTAGGTAAAGGCTAATAGCAATGGCCCGTAACGATGTTACCCGTTCTATTGAGCAGCTCGCCACCGTTTTACGCATGGAGCTGGAAAAAGAAAACAAAGCCTTAAATGCCTTTCGTCTGGCTCAGGATTATCTTCAGCAACAGCGTACCAAACTCACCAGCCTGCAACAGTACCGCATGGATTATGTGCGGCAGCTCCAGCAGGAGGGCAGTGGTGGCGTAAAAGCGCATCACTATCAACAGCGTTTGTCTTTTGTTGCCAAGCTGGATAAAGCCTGTGAGCAGCAGGGGCACGTTATTGCCCAGTGTAAAATGGCGGCCGACCAGCGTCGTACTCAGTGGCTAGCTCAGCAGCGCCGACGTCAGGCCGTTGAAAAGCTCATCGAAAAGAAAGATCAGAGCCTGCAGATTATCGACAATCGTCTCGAACAACAAATGATGGATGAGCTGGCTACCCAGCGTCTGCTGCGCCGTTCTATCTCCTGAATCCGCTATTGATAAAAGTGGCGCACTCTTTGCAAAATCTTTACTGAAGCGACTAATACTGATGTAACAACACATCAAATTCAAGCAGTTAGGTATTGAGGACTCGGTTATGATGCAACAGCTTGCCACGCAACGATCACAAATTGCCGCCTTCCCGGAGACATTGCCGGAAAGTGCTGCCAAACGTGATCCGGCTCAAACCAGTGAGTCTGTATTACCTGTCAGCTCTGATCAGCCGGTAGCGGCAAAGTCAGGCAAAAGTGCGCCGGCAAAAGATAGCTTTGCCGAGCTACTTAATCGCCAGCGTGGCGACGAACAAGCTGCCGAGGCAAAAAGCAAAGCCGCTGAAGAGAGTAAGTCAGCGTCTGAGAATGAAGAAATTGCGGCCTCGTCATCAGCCCGGCAGAGCAACAAAGAAACCGCTGAGGCTAACAGTACGGCAAAAACAGAGAGCGGTGAGTCAACTGACGATCAAGCCAGTGAAACAACAGACAAACTTGCTGATGCTTCAGCAAACAACCCCAAAGCGACGTCAGGTAAAATGGCCAGCAGCGCTGAAGAGCAGATAGAGACTAACGAGCGTCAGGTTTCTGCCGCTCAGACAACTCAGGAGCGCATCGACAACATTGCCGCTGCCGAGGAGGATATTGCGGATATTGCCATGTTGCTGGGCGGCAATGCTACCCACACGGCCGATGGCGAACCGGATTATCTTGCTCTGGTAGATGCCGTACGAGCCCTGCAGGATAAGTTAACCCCGGCCACAGACAAACCAGCAAGTATCAATGAACCGCTTAGTAACGAAGATATTATCAGTATGTTGCCAACCGATATGGGGCAGCCCATAAAGGGGGACGTGCTAACCAAATTGCAGGACTGGCTGAATAGCCTGTTGCCAGGTGAGCTGCCAGAGGATATTCAGGCTTCACCACTGCAACAAATGCGAGGTGCTGAACAGGTACTCTCCGATTTGCTGGCATTGGTGAAGCAGGTCAAAGCCAGCGCAGAAAGTGAAGAAGCAGGAACGGGAAATAGCAAATTTACCTCTGACCCGGCCTTGCTAGTGGCTGTTGAGAACATGACGGCGGAGTCTGCGGATAAAGTTGCTGAAGAGGCGCAATTGTCAGAAGAAAACCTGCTGGCTTTGGCCATGGCTTTGTTGCAGGGATTACCCAATGAGCGTCAGAACGCCAACAACGATACCAAACCAGCCGCCGAGGAAGGTGAACAGGCGTTATTACCTGAGATAGCAGCGGCTAACGTGCAGCTGGCCGAAGAACCAATTGCCGTGGCAGAGACAACAGACGAAGCGCTAATCAATCAGGCCGCGTTGCTGGTAAGCCTTATGCGCCAGGCTCAGCATAATGCAGACGCACCGAAAACAGAGACTACCGTAAATACCGACAAAGTGCCCGTTAAAGGCACTGAACCTGATGCGCTGACATCGATGCTTAGCGAAAGTAACGATAAGACGTTACAGGAACTGGCGCAGGTGATGACCGATAGTGCCAGTAAAGCCAATCCGGCACTCACCGATACCCAGTTAAGTCAGATGCGCAGCCAGTTAACCAGCGGCCTTGAAGAAATGCGCACGCAGTTAAAGCAGGGCCATCAACCGGGGATTGACCTGGCAGCACTGGTGCAACAAACCGTGCAGGATGTCGCCCCGGAAAATGGGCAGAATATAGCGTTACCGGTCATGCAGGATGTTCAGCAACTCACCCAGCTTGCTTCGATGGCAGGCATGAGCCAGGGACAGGAACAACAATTAGGTGAGCTGATCACTGTAGCCCGGGACGTGCTGGTTCATGAAACCCGCCAGCAGCACGGTGATGCCCTTAAATCCATGCAACAGCAATCCGTTTTTGATAAGCCGGTCAATGTGCAGCAAACTCAGGGCCAGCAACAAATTGCTGAGAAGATCCGCTGGATGGTAAATGGTCGTCAGTCGATGGCTGAAATCCGTCTTGATCCACCGGAAATGGGCAGCATGCAAATCCGCCTGAACGTGTCGGGCGACAGCGCATCAGTAAGTTTTGTGGTGCAATCCCAGCAGGCTAAAGAAGCACTTAACGAAGCTATGCCGCGGTTACGTGACATGTTCTCAGAACAGGGGCTGGATTTAGGCGAGTCCTTTGTTAGTCAGCAAAACAGTGGTGAGGCTGGCGACGGAGAATTTGCCGATCGGCAGGGTGGTGGCTTTGGTGAATCGGCTGACGAAGAGACAAAAAGTCAGGAAACTCACGTTGTCCGACCTGCAAACGGCCTGATTGACGACTATGTTTAATGAAAACATAGCGTTTGCCGTTGCCATTTATTGGTAAGCAGACATAATACGCCTAATTTGTGTATGTGAGAGTGGTTGGAAAATGGCTGAAGAAGAGTTACAGATTGAAGAAACCGGTGGTAAGAAAAGCAAGCTGATGCTGATCATCATTATCGCCGTAGTGCTGATTGGCGGTGGTGGTGCAGCGTACTTCTTCTTATTTGCCGGCGGTGATGAACCAACAGCAGCAGAGGAGCTGGCGGCCGAAGGTGGTGGCCAGGCGGCAGCGATGCCAGAGGCTAACGCCAGTGTTGGCACTGCCCTCTATGTAGCAATGCCGCGGCCGATTGTATTTAACGTGCCGGGTTCAGGCCGTGACAGACTGGTACAGATTAAAGTTCAGTTAATGGTGCGTGGTACCGATAACGAGGAAAAGGCAAAAACGCATATTCCTTTAATCGAAGGTACCTTGCTGCAAACTTTCAGCGCCAGCAACGCTGATGACCTGGTCACAGAGCCGGGTAAAATTGAGTTAAGAGACAATGCCCTGGAAGCGGTGCAAAATGCACTGAAGGACATTGCCGGTGGTGAAGTGGTTGAACGGGTACTGTTTACCGACTTCGTTATGCAATAGCAGGAGTTCGCTGTGAGCGATTTATTATCACAAGATGAAATTGATGCGCTGCTCCACGGGGTAGACGACGTCGAGGAAGAAGAAGTCGCCCATGAGCCGGGAGACTCGTCGGCGCTCGAGTATGACTTTTCATCACAGGATCGTATCGTTCGTGGCCGAATGCCAACACTGGAAATTGTTAATGAGCGATTCGCCCGGCATTTACGGGTGAGTCTGTTCAATATGATGCGCCGCAGTGCGGAAGTGTCGATTAACGGTATTCAGATGATTAAGTTTGGTGAGTACATTCATACCCTGTTTGTACCAACCAGCCTGAATATGGTGCGTTTCAGACCGTTAAAGGGCACCGGCCTGATCACTATGGAAGCGCGGCTGGTATTTATTCTGGTGGATAACTTTTTTGGTGGTGACGGCCGTTACCACGCGAAAATTGAGGGGCGGGAGTTTACGCCCACTGAGCGGCGGATTATTCAGATGCTGCTGAAAATCATCTTCGAGGATTACAAGGAAGCGTGGGCGCCAGTAATGGATGTGTCGTTTGAATATCTCGACTCCGAAGTTAACCCGGCCATGGCTAATATTGTCAGCCCCACGGAAGTAGTGGTGATCAGTTCATTCCATATTGAGCTGGACGGCGGTGGTGGTGACTTCCATGTGTCACTGCCTTACTCGATGCTGGAACCCATCCGTGAACTGCTCGATGCCGGTGTGCAGAGCGATAAGGAAGATACGGATCTGCGCTGGAGTAAAGCGCTGCGGGATGAAATTATGGACGTGCATGTGGAACTTAGCACGCACATGCTGGATTTTGAGGTGTCATTACGGGATGTCATGAACTTCAAGCCCGGCGATATTATCCCTATTGAAATGCCCGAGCATATTACAGTGTTGATTGAAGATTTACCTACCTTCCGGGCTAAGCTGGGGCGGTCGAGGGAAAATCTGGCCCTGAAGATTGCCGAGAAGATACCCAGACCTACCTCCGTGAAGTCTGAGTTACAGTTACTTACCCGCGGTGGCCGGATCATCGATAACGATGCCGAACTGCAGGTACTGGAAGAAGATTTATAGTCGCAAGACAGATTGAGAAATAAGAGGCGAGATCATGAGTGAAGAAGACGGTATGGACGATTGGGCCGCAGCCATGGCTGAACAGGCCGATGCTGAGTCCGAAAGCGAAGGGGGTGACGACGACGGCGTCCGCGTAGCTGAACTTGACGAACTGTCTGATGACGCGCCCATCACCCAGGAAGAGAAAAAGAAACTCGATACCATTCTGGATATCCCGGTAACCATTTCCATGGAAGTCGGTCGTAGTCAGATCAGTATCCGTAACCTGCTGCAATTAAACCAGGGCTCAGTGGTTGAGCTTGACCGCGTAGCAGGTGAACCGTTAGACGTTCTTGTAAATGGCACGCTGATTGCTCATGGAGAAGTAGTAGTGGTCAACGACAAGTTCGGGATTCGGTTAACGGATGTTATTAGTCAAATCGAGAGAATCAAAAAGCTCAGGTAAATTTCCTTTCAAAACAGGGGGATGCTTTGTCTCCCTGGTTTCAACCCTGTATTGTGCTGAGGCGCAGGCCGCCAACTCCATCACCAATCCCAGCTCGGTACTGTCAATTTTTCTATCATTGCTGCTGATTGTCGCGATTATATTTTCCCTCGCATATGTAATGCGACGGTTTAATGTCACTCCCGGCAGCTCCGGTCAGTTAAAAGTCATTGCCAGCCTGTCGGCCGGTGCCCGCGAGCGGGTTATGGTGTTACAGGTAGGCGATGAGCAACACCTGATTGGCGTGACCGCGCAAAACATCAATCACCTCAGCAAACTCGAACAGCCCCTGGAAAACGTGACCGGCAATGCCGCTGGCAGCGGTGGTGGCGCGGCTTTTAAACAAAAGCTGGTGCAGGCCATGGCGCAAAAAATGAATCCGGGTATGAAGGACAACAACGATGACAAATAGAATGAAAGCCATCGTCATACTCCTGTTGGGCGGTTTGTTGTTATCACTACCAGCCGTTGCTCAGCAAGGTATCCCGGCCGTTACCGTTACTAATAATGGCGATGGTACCCAGGATTACACCATGACCCTTCAGGCGCTGTTTATCATGACCGCGCTGAGCCTGATCCCGGCATTTATCATGATGATGACCTCGTTTACCCGGATCATCGTGGTACTGTCAATTTTGCGTCAGGCCATTGGTCTGCAGCAGTCACCCTCTAACCAGATTCTGGTTGGCGTGAGTCTGTTTTTGTCACTGTTCATCATGACACCGGTGTTTGATGAAATTAACGTTCGCGCATTACAGCCTTATCTGGATGAAGAGATGACCTCCATGGAGGCCTTTGAGCAGGCAAAAGGGCCCATGCGTGCCTTTATGCTGTCGCAAACCCGGGTCAAGGATTTAGAAACCTTTGTGTCGATTGCCGGTGAGGAAGACCAATACGCCGATCCAACCGAAGTACCGCTGAACATCCTTATTCCGGCCTTTGTCACCAGTGAATTAAAAACGGCATTTCAGATTGGTTTTATGCTGTTTATTCCATTTTTGATAATCGACCTGGTGGTCGCCTCGATATTGATGGCGATGGGGATGATGATGCTGTCACCGATGATCGTGTCATTGCCCTTTAAACTGATGTTATTTGTACTGGTGGATGGCTGGAATCTGATTTTCGGCACCCTGGCCACCAGTTTCGGAATGGGAGTCTGACCCGATGAGCCCAGAGGTCTTTGTTGAAATCCTGCGTGAGTCTATGTTTATGGTGATCCTGCTGGTGTCGGCAGTGATCGTACCGAGCATAATTGTTGGCCTGGTGGTGGCAGTCTTCCAGGCGGCCACCTCAATCAACGAACAAACCATGAGTTTCCTGCCGCGCTTAATTGTTACGCTGCTGGCGCTGAGCTGGGGGGGAAACTGGCTGGTGCAGAAGCTGATGGATTTTACCTTCCATATGGTTGAGAAAATTCCGCAGGTGGTGGGCTAAATGGAAGTCGAACTGGCCGCCATTAATCAGTTTCTGGCTGATTTATTGCTGCCATTTATGCGTATCAGCGGGATGTTTTCCGCGATGGTTGGACTGAGCGCCAAGTCCATCCCGCCTCAGGTAAAAGCGCTGTTGGCGATGCTAATGACACTGGTAATAATGCCGGTGGTACCGCCTACACCTGTCACTCAAATGGTTGATTTAGGTACATTCGTAATTGGCATCCAGCAGTTGTTAATTGGCATTGCCGTGGGCTTTTTATCAATGATGGTGCTCAATACCTTTGTGCTGGCCGGGCAGGTCATTGCAATGCAAACCGGCCTTGGTTTTGCCAGCATTGTGGATCCGGTAAATGGTATTAACGTGCCGGCGGTAGGCCAGTTTTATCTGATACTGGCTACGCTGTTGTTCTGGGGCATGGACGGACACCTGGCCATGATCAGAATGATCGTGATGAGCTTTGAAGCATTTCCCATTGGCGAAGCCTGGTTTGCCGCAGAACAACTCCGTGATATTGCCCACTGGGCTGGCTGGATGTTTGTGGCGGCATTAACCTTGTCTCTGGCTCCGATTGTTTCGCTGTTAATTGTTAATCTGGCGTTCGGGGTTATGACCAAAGCCGCGCCACAGCTCAATATCTTCAGCATTGGTTTTTCCATCGCGCAGATAATGGGCTTAATTATTATCTGGTTAACGCTGGATAATTTTTCTACTCACTTTGCTAATCAGTGGCAACGGGCTCAACAGTTTATGTGTGAGCTGCTACTGATTTGTCCAAGCTGATAAGGCTGAGCGACGATGGCTGATTCTTCAGAAAAAACAGAAGACCCCACGGGAAAACGAATACAGGATGCCCGCAGCAAGGGGCAGATTGCTCGTTCCAGAGAGCTCTCCACCACACTGGTGCTGGTGGCGAGTAGTCTGATGCTGTTGCTGTTTGGCAGTTTTATCGCCGAAGCCCTGTTTGCCATTTCTGGGCGGATGTTTACCCTGTCGCGGGACGAAACCTACGATCCCACCCACATGTTTTCCGCCTGGGGTGTGGCTATCACCGAAGTCAGTACGCCGGTACTTTCATTTATGTTTGTTTCAATGATTGCCGGTATCTATGGCTCTATCGCATTGGGTGGCTATAACTTTACCTGGTATTCTGCCGCGCCTCGCTTCTCCAAGCTTAATCCACTAAGTGGTATGAAGCGGATGTTTGGCATAAACGGCCTGGTGGAACTGTTAAAAGCCTTTGCCAAGTTTATTGTTATTGGCGCTATGGCGCTGATATCTCTGTCTTTATTTCAGGATGAAGCGCTGCATCTCGATCAGGAAATTTACCCGCTGAATATCTTCCACGCGTTGGATATGATTGAGTGGGCCTTTTTCCTGCTCACCCTCGGCATGATACCCATTGCGCTGTTTGATGTGCCGTATCAGTCGTATAAGCACAATGAACAAATGAAAATGACCAAGCAGCAGGTAAAGGATGAACGCAAAAACTCAGAAGGTGACCCACAGGTAAAAGGGCGCATCCGTAAATTGCAATATCAGGCAGCAGCACGGCGAATGATGCAGGAAGTGCCTAAAGCTGACGTGGTGGTTACCAACCCGACTCATTACTCTGTGGCGCTCAAATATGACGAGCATGGTGTGCGGGCACCGGTGGTTATCGCCAAGGGCTCGGATGAGCTGGCCATGCATATCCGAAAAATTGCCACCGCTCATGATGTGCCACTCATCCCTTCTCCCATGCTGACCCGGGCTATTTATTACACCACCGAAGTGGATGAAGAAATCCCGCATAAATTGTTTATGGCGGTTGCCCAGGTATTGGCATACGTATTCCAGCTTAAGAAATACAAAGCTGGTAAAGCCAAACGACCTAAACCCCTGTCGCATAACCTGCCGATCCCTCCTGATATGCGTTATTAATTCCGGCTATCTCATTATCCTGACGGGCCGCTAGTCGCTGCCTGTCAGGCCCCCAAAATCAGTGTTGATGACAATTTGAGCACTTAAGCCGCAGACACAAAAAGCTGGCACGGGGATTGAAGTAGTCTCTGTAAGCGAATTTTAGTGTCAAAAATCGGTGATTGAGAACGTCTCGTTATGGTGTTAACAGAATATCTGCAGCGTGTTGATAAAACCCGGCTTCAACAGTTAAGTCAGGGCTTAGGCGTACCTCTGGTTCTGCTGGCCATTATGGGTATGGTAATTTTGCCCATGCCGCCGATTTTGCTCGACGTACTATTCAGCTTCAACATCGCACTGTCACTGGTAATTATTCTGGTTGCGGTACTGACCAACCGGCCGGTGGACTTTGGTATCTTCCCGCTGGTCCTGCTAATTGCAACGGTATTACGTCTTGCCCTCAATGTCGCGTCGACCCGGGTGGTCTTGCTGTATGGCCACGAAGGGGGCGATGCTGCCGGTAAAGTTATCGAAGCATTTGGTGAAGTGGTGATTGGCGGCAACTACGCTGTGGGTGTGGTTGTCTTTGCTATCTTGCTGATTATTAACTTTAAAGTAGTTACCGCTGGTGCCGGACGTATTTCCGAAGTAGGGGCTCGTTTTACCCTCGACGCCATGCCGGGTAAACAAATGGCTATCGATGCCGACCTCAACGCTGGCTATATCGATCAGGACGAGGCTCGCCGTCGTCGCGAAGATATCACCGCTGAAGCCGACTTTTACGGTTCTATGGACGGTGCGTCAAAATTTGTAAAGGGCGATGCCATCGCCGGCCTGTTCATTATGCTTATTAATATCGTCGGCGGCCTGTTTATCGGTATGATTCAGCATGATCTGTCTTTCGGTAATGCACTGGAGGTTTACACCATACTGACCATCGGTGACGGTCTGGTGGCGCAGATCCCTTCATTACTGCTGTCAGTGGCCACCGCCATTATTGTGACGCGTGAAAATGAAAGCCAGGAAATGGGCAGCGAAATCACCACCCAGTTGGGTAATAAAAAGGCCTTGTATATTTCTTCCGGTATCTTGTTTGTCATGGGCATTGTGCCTGGCATGCCTCATCTGGCTTTCCTGAGCTTCTCGGCCCTGGCCGGCGGCTATGCGTACTATCAAAGCTATACGGAAAAACGCAAGGCCGAGCAACCACCGGCACCGGTAGTCAGTAACAATGCTGAAGACAATGTACCGGCAGAGATAAAAGAACTGGGCTGGGATGACGTTCAGCATGTCGATACCATCGGCCTGGAAGTGGGTTATCGCTTAATTCCGCTGGTGGACAAAACCCAGGGCGGCGAATTACTGACACGCATTAAAGGCGTGCGTAAAAAGCTGTCTCAGGAACTGGGCTTTTTGATCCCACCGGTGCACATCCGCGATAATTTGGATCTCGACCCCAACGCCTACAATATTTCCATGCTTGGTGTGACCATTGGCGATGCCGAAGTCAGCCATGACGAAGAGCTGGCGATTAATCCTGGCCAGGTTTTTGGCAAGCTGGAGGGACGCGCTACCCGTGATCCGGCATTCGGCCTGGACGCGGTTTGGATTAAGCCGGCACAGCGTGAACATGCGCAAACGCTGGGTTATACCGTAGTCGATGCGGCTACCGTTATTGCTACTCATCTGAGCCAGTTATTGACCAACAATGCCTATCAGCTGCTGGGCTTTGAAGAAGTACAGCAGCTGATGGATATGCTGGCCAAGCATAATCCAAAACTGGTTGAAGGACTTATCCCGGATCTGCTGTCACTGGCGACCGTGGTAAAAGTCCTGCAAACCCTGTTGTACGAGGGCGTGCCTATCCGTGACATGCGTACCATCGTACAGACGCTGACTGAGTATGCACCGAAGAGTCAGGATCCTGACGTCTTGGTCTCCGCCGTTCGGATTGCGCTGAAACGCTTAATCGTGCAGGAAATTAACAGCGGTGGAGCAGAACTGCCGGTGATCACTTTGGCACCTGAATTAGAGCAGATGTTACATCAGTCATTACAGGCTGGCGGCGATGATGGTGCCGGTATCGAGCCGGGGCTGGCTGAGCGCCT
>CENT01095796.1_pt1 | contig 33151 bp, 22 predicted proteins | sample 530141 | NCBI WGS metagenome assembly CENT01 (sample SAMEA2591074, study PRJEB7988) | marine metagenome | isolation source: saline water (ENVO:00002010), including | reverse complement strand
GCTCACAGACCGCTGCAAAAATGTACAGCAAAGATCAACACGCCCTTATTAAAAGACAAAAAACTTATAACTAATGGGTTACAAAATGAACAAGTCAGTGGTTCGCACAATGAAGACATGGATTGGTCTTTTTTCTTTATTTTTGTTTATGCCGTTCGCATACGGTCAATATATGGGTGACCGACAAGCCAAGTTGGTTGTGACAAAACCTATCGAGTTCATGAACGAGACTCGCAAGGTTGAGGCAGTGGGTAGCGCTGAAGCAGTGCAGTCTATTGTTCTGTATTCCGCTGTAGCCGACGAGGTTACTGAGATTAACTTTGTGCCTGGTCAAAATGTCGAGGAAGGTAAAGTACTAGTTCGCCTTGACGACCGCAGACAAAAAACTGCATTAAAGCGCGCTGAACTTACCCTTGCTGACGCCCAGCGTACCGTCGAACGTCTCGCATCGAGTTACAAAAAAGGGGCAATCCCGGTAAATGAACTTGACCTTGCCAAGACACAGCGTGATTTAGCAGAAGTCGCGTTAGAAGATGCAAAAACAGATTTAGAAGACCGTCGTATTGTTGCGCCCTTTGACGGCGTTGTTGGCTTTACCGACGTGGAAGTGGGCGACCGTATTAATGAGCAGACGATGATCACCACGCTGGACAATCGTAGCAAGTTGTTTGTTAACTTTAAGGCCCCTGAAGCAGCGCTGGCAGTATTGCTAGATGGTCCGCAGGTTACCTTGGAGCCGTGGAGTGATAAAGAAAAAAGCGTGAAAGCAGAGATTGCGCAGGTAGATTCCCGTATCAATGAAACTGACAGAACACTACGAGCACGAGCTCTTTTGGACAATTCATCTGATCAATTCAGACCAGGCATGAGTTTTCGAGTTAATCTTTCCATTGAGGGCGACCGATTTGCCGCAGTACCAGAATCAGCCCTCTTATGGGGTGCCACCGGTGCTTACATTTGGCTTGCGGTAGACGGTAAAGCACAAAAGTTAGACGTAAGTGTTCATCAACGACTTCGTGGCATCATTTTAGTGTCAGGCGATATTACTAATGGTGACACACTTATTGCTGAGGGTGTACAGCGCCTGAGAACTGGCCAATCTATCACTACCGAAATAGCTGGGGGACCAGCCGGTGAGTGATAAACAACTTTCTTCACAGGCAAACGACCTTCCGTCACTAGCGATAAGACGTCCAGTACTTATTGTTGTTTTAAACTTGCTTATTGCTATTGCTGGGTTTGCAGCATTAAGTGGTCTTGAGGTTCGCGAACTTCCCGATGTAGATACGCCGCGAGTAACAGTTACAGCAACATTCCCCGGTGCATCCCCCGAGACGGTAGACGCAGAAGTAACCAGTCGCCTTGAAGGTGCAGTAGCGCGGGTAAGTGGTGTAAAAAATATTTCAGCGCAAAGCGAAGAAAACTCGGCCCGTATTCGTGTTGAATTCCGTCCCGGTGTTAACCTAGAGGACGCCGCGAACGAAACCCGTGAGTCAGTAAGCCGCGTACAGCGACAGCTTCCTGAAGATGTTGAACAAGTGGCCATTATTCGCGCTGACAACGACGCTCAAGCTGTTGTGAGCTTAGCCATATCGAGTAAAACACTTGATATGGAAACACTTACCGAACGAGTAAATACCGATGTCGCCCCCTTATTTTTAAGTATTCCAGGGGTTGCTGATGTCAATATGCGCGGTGAAAGGGAGCGCGTGCTCCGGGTGTCAGTGGACCCACTGCGATTAACCAGCTTTGGACTGTCGATGAGAGACGTATCCGACGCCCTTGTTTTAGCTCCGTTTGATGTACCCGCCGGCAGTATCCAGTCATCAGAACAGGCTCTTATTGTTCGAGCTGACGCGACATCAGTATCAGCCCAAGATGTGGGCGATATCGTTATATCGGGCGACATACGAGTTAACGATGTAGCAAGCGTATATTTTGGCCCAGCAGATTCAACCAGTATGGTGCGATTGGACGGCATGCCGGTTATTGGCCTGGGAGTTATTCGTCAAGCAAGCTCTAACACCATTGAAATCTCTGATGAAGTGCTTGAAATGGTGAGTGAGTTAGACAAACGTTTTACTGATATGGATATTGTTGTCACCGCAGATGACGCCGAATTTATCCGAGACTCGGTGAAAGAAGTGGTTATTTCACTTAGCCTCACTGTTGCACTAGTGATTGTTACGTTACTTGTCTTTATTGGCTCGTGGCGCGCAACGCTGGTACCTGCCCTATCCATTCCAGTGTCATTAGCAGGTGCGCTTGCAATTATCTGGGCAATGGGCTTTTCCATAAATATTTTGACCTTGTTAGCGCTTGTACTTGCCACCGGCATGATTGTTGATGACGCCATTGTCGTGTCAGAGAATATTCAGCGCCGTCGCAGCATGGGCCTTGGCGCAAGGGCAGCTGCGGTAATTGGTACACGAGAAGTGTTTTTTGCTGTAGTGGCAACAACCGCAGTACTTGCATCTGTATTTATTCCTATTGCATTTCTGCCATCTACGGCAGGTAAACTTTTTAGAGAATTTGGCGGTGTATTAGCCGGTGCTGTGATCATTTCGTCGTTCGTTGCCCTTTCACTGGTGCCTGCGCTTACAGCGCGTCTTGCAGTCAAAAAGCCTAAGGAAAACGGCAAAAGCTTTTTTAACGCCACCTTTGGCCGATTCGGTAACGCGTGTCTTTCGCTGTATCAATCATCGCTCTTAAAAGCGCTTAAATATGGTTGGGTTGTTGGTGTATTAAGTCTAGCAGCTGGCGGCGGCGCCTATATACTGTCGGGTAATATCGATAATGAATTATTGCCTAGTGAAGACCGTGGAACGATCCGCATTTTTGCCCGCGGGCCTGACGGTGCTGGCCTTAACTTTATGGATAGACAAGCCGAGAAGATGGAAGAAATGCTGCTTCCCTATGTGGAAAAAGGCACAATCGATTCTATGTACACCGTGGTTGGGCAATGGGACCCGAATATCGTCTTTATTACCGCGCCACTGAAGCATTGGGACGAGCGCGATATGTCATTGCAAGATGTTGTCAATGAAATTCGCCCAGGCCTGCAGGCTATTCCTGGCGCACCTGGAAACGCATTTGGCGGCAATAGTCTAAATCTTCGCGGACAAGGCGGCGGTTTGGAAATGGCGTTAACCGGTGATACGTATGAAAATATTTTTCAGGCAGCGCAGGCTTTTGCTACTGAAATAGAAACTAAACTACCCTATTTAGGCCGCCCAAGGGTGAGTTATGACCCTACTCAGCCACAACTACGTGTGAATATCGACAGACGACGTGCTGAAGAGCTTGGCGTGCCGTTAAATGATATTTCTAGTGCACTACGCGCCGCAGTAAATGGCGATGACATTGCTGATTTGAACGTAGGCGATCAGTCTATCCCCATTATGCTTCAAACCAGCAATAGAAATACGATGGCTCCTTCAGATCTGACTAACCTCTACGTGAAAAGTACTGATGGCAACCTAGTTCCACTATCGAGTGTGGCCTATATTAGCGAAGAAGGTGTGGCAGCGGAATTGGAGCGTCAGGCCCAACGTAGAGCCATTGAGCTTGAAGTTGAGCTGCCTGAAGATAAGGCGCTTAGTGATGTGGTTGAAGAAATACGTGCTATTTCTCAAGATACATTGCCAGATGGTATTGGCCTTATCTTTTTAGGTGAAGCACAAACCTTTGAGGAAACCTCTAAGCAAGTTGCACTTACCTACGTTCTGGCTTTTATAATTGTATTACTAGTATTGGCTGCGCAGTTTGAGAGTGTTAACAGTGCAGTAGTGGTTATGCTTACCGTCCCCTTTGGTATTGCAGCAGCGGTATATGCACTGTTCCTAACTAGTACTTCAATTAACGTGTATTCACAGATTGGCTTAGTCATGCTCATTGGCCTGCTAGCGAAAAACGCCATCTTGCTTATTGAGTTTGCCGATCAGCTCCGTGATAAAGGATATTCTGTCTATGATGCTATTGTAGAAGCTGGCACGGTGCGCCTAAGACCTATTATGATGACATTGGTGTCTACAATTCTGGGCGGACTGCCGTTAATTCTATCCACTGGCGCTGGTGCGGAAGCAAGAAATGCTATTGGTTGGGTGGTATTTGGCGGCCTAGGTATTGCGGTTGTGTTCACACTATACCTTACCCCAGTGCTGTATCTTGCCCTGGCTCGATTTACCAAGCCGAGAGCCGATGCCAGTGATCAGCTTGAACGAGAATTAGAAGCCGCTCAGTCACATACGTAAATGCCAAAAGCGTGAAATTGACAGGTAAGCTGAGGTAATTGAAAGGCCGTTCTTGAAGAACGGCCTTTTTGCATTTGTAGGTTTTACCTTAGCGGATATCGGCTGAGCCATTAACTAATATATTAGCCGATACACTAGCCGATACATGAGCTAATACACTTACCAATACTTTAACCTGTATTCCAGCTACTGTGTGCCAGTACTGTGCGCGATGTAGAGCAAAAATCACCAGCAGACTCATCGCTGGTAAATGCCACTATTTTATCTATCATCATATCGAAGTAAGGGTTATAGGTTAGCCTTGCGTAAACACGGTTGGCATCCTCATCGTCATAACCCCAAGGGCCATACCATACCTCTTTGCCTTTTTTACCTTCTTTGCCTTCTTTACCTTGTTTACAAAGCGCTTCTAACTCACCGTCTTGGCCGTTATCACAAATTCTGAATGTGCTTTGTATGCCATATAAGGAATTTGCCTCTGAAAACAACGAACTCATATGCGATGCGGCGCTTATGCGCTCCTCTGGCAAATTCATTGATTGCATAAGCAGCTGTCCAGACATCGATGGATTATCAACAAACACGTCTGGGGCTTCCTCGCCCTGCCAAAGTAGACACTTTTTATCATTGGTAAAGTTTTCTTTAAAGCGTTTAGCAACATGCTGCGTATCCACAACACTGTCTTTTTCTGCCACAACCATTAATACGGGAACGTCTAATGATGCTTTTTTCCCATCGTTATCATCAAACAAGCGCGCTAGTGCATTCACGCTTTCTTGATAGGCGGCGAAACCGGGCATGGCGGTGGAGTTATAGCGGCTTGGGTTGTCTTCTTCTTCCACATTGGGCCACGGGTAAAGCGTATCGATATACGGCGCTAACTTAGATACGAAAAAACGAGATTTGAACGCTGGGGAAAAGTGAATCATCCCGTTAATATCATTTCTTTCAAAGGCGCTAATGGTGGTTAGATTAGCCCCTGTTGAAAACCCACCCACATAAAGCTGCTCAACCGTAGAGGCAAATTGTTCAAGCTGAAAATCGGTTTCTGCTTGCCATTGCTCGTAACTCACCGAAAGCATGTCGCCAGGTTTTGAACCATGCCCAGGTAATAACATTACGCGCACTCTCAACCCTTTTTCACAAAGGGTAGCGGCTAGCTCTCTAAAAAAGTATGGCGAGTCGCCTAAACCATGTACGAGAAACAGGCCTTTATCATTAACTGAAATACCGCACTCAAATGGTATATTCATAGCAATTTCAGCGCTTTTGTCTGTCCCAACAAAGCTGCGATTGGCGCTCAAATAGTTAAAGACTTGCTCTTTATAATTATCAAAAGGAGCAACCTGAGTGGGGAACGGTTGAGTGCTGGCATTAAAGCTGGCGTCGCTCTGAGCATCGTCGAAAGAATGGCAGCTCGTTAGCAGCACAAACAGTACCAATGCGGATAGGCTCTGCCCTATTTTATTTTCGCTAACGTGTTGAGGCATAAGCACCACAAAAGGAGGGGTTCTTGTACCGCTGTGCCTTTAATACACAGCGTTACGATTTATGTATAGATTCACTTCTATTGAACGGTCTCACTACCCGAGACAAGCGCTTTTGCGAGCACTTTATGAGTAAGTAGTGAAAGAAGCTCGGTTTCAGCTTCACTTCGTTCACCATCAACACCTGTTATGGCCATTGCCACCTCAAGAGTTTTGTCAGCATCGAAGGAAAGCGCATTTTTCAAGCTGCGCATGTAAGAGACTGCGTCTCCCGTATCTATGGCCTTTCGTGTTTGATAAATGGTGTCATTGAGAAAGGCTTCTGGGCAAATTGGGCTTTCCCACGAAAGCGAATCCACAATATCACTGAGGTAGTCTTGCTCTGATAATGTCACTACACCGTCTACTTGATAAAGCAAAACAGAGAGTTGGATAAGGGCTTGGTTAAAACTTTGTTGTTCTGATAATTGCATAACATCTTCCTCTTAATACCGTGCGTAATAGCAACACAACGTTCCCGCGTCCTGTAGAAATGATTTAGAAACTTCTAAGGTCAGATTACCTTGTTAACGTGGGCTCTGATATTACGTTGCGCAAGGCTACAACATCACAATGACAGCATCATTACGCTCACCTAAAATATATAGTTCACTATGTGATGTTGATGTAAACGCAATGTAAAAGGTATGGGCACTTATTCATATTATCAAGAGCGGATCTTTAAGCGCTAGTACTAAGCCGTTACTGACAAACGAATGTCTTTAACAGACTAGGGCCTAGCGTAAACCCAATGTAATATCGCTGATATAGAAGTTACCGGTATAAATCTTATCGTTCATGCCATGAGGCTCTAAAGCAAAAAACTGCTTCTCTTCATCATCTAACGCCTGATAACCACCAATCACTTGGTAAAGCCATACTTCAGGGTCGAACTCTAAGTCCAGTTCTGCATAATAATCTAAGGCTGTCTTTGCCTGCCCAGAATCAATAACATCGCAAAAATAAGCTTCAACGGCTTTTTGTAAAGGCTCTTTTTCAAGAGATAGGGTAGCTTGTTCCGTAACATCAATATCGGCGGGCTTACCGTCATCTTGCGTTCCGCGTTTTTTGTGGATATGGGTAAGCGTTGCTACCATATTTTGGTAATCACACTCATGCTCCACGTTATTTACGTCTGCAGACGCATAAGAAATAGTGGCAGCACTGTGATTGAATAACACCGGAACATTGGTAAGATTTGCGTAATTGCCTGGAGCAAAATCAGGCTGTTGCTCCATATGTAATAGAAAGCCTTTAAGAAGCCGGGTTCGGCCTTGAAATTCTCTAAATCGGCCCAGTAAATCAAGAAGTCGTGCCTGCACTACCGAGAGCTCTTGGGCGGCTTTGGAAAAACGCTGCTGTAGCGATACCACCAGCAGATGTCTTAGCTCACGATTTGAACCCGCAATCTCACTCAACTCATCAAATCGAAAACATTCAAGTTGGGCAAGTAAGTCGGTAACTTGTTGTTGTGCTAACTCATTTTCTCGAATTTTTGCGTCTACTGAAGATACGTAGCCAAACTCATTATTAATTCGACTGAACATCACCCTTACACTATTACTCAGCGTTTCCGATAGCTGATAAACATGTTCTGTTAGATCGCTCATGTGCGCGGCGGCTTCGTTGAACTTATTGTAATGCAGTGCTTCTTTATAGTGTTCAGTAAGCGTTTTTAAACTCGCCAGTGATGCCCCAACGTTGGCATTTATCGTACGGTTTCTTTCATCTTGCAAACTGCCCTCTAAAAGAGTGCGTACCGCACTTTTTAAACGCAGTTCACTTTGCGCTTCTGGGCGCCAAAGCACGCCGAGTTGAACAAGTTGCTCAAGCACTTTGCTGCTGTGATCACGCTCTTTTACAGAGCCGTTGATATACGCTTTCATAATTAGGTCGCTGTGGCGACCTAATGCGTTGAGCAACTTAGTTCCGGCTTGAAGTAATACCTGGCTCATATCAGGTTACCTTGAGATACCGCAGCCTCCGCTTGCTCAGACAGGCTCAATGCTTCAGTTTCATCAATAAAGCGTAAAGTTTCATAAAGGTGTTCTATTTTGCCGGTTCCCAAATAAATTTGCTTATCTGGGTTTGGCTTAATTAAATAGCCTAGCTCAGTGAGGCGCTTAAACACCTGCTTAAGCTGGCCGTCCACGTTAACGCTGGTAGAGCCAAACATTCGGTAACGAGATATCTTCTCTAATTGCTCGCCGTAGGCGGGCGTATCTTCAATGCTACCTTGCAATTCATTAAGTCGAATAGCGCTGCCCATAGTAATGGGCATATCAGATTCATTGGCCTGCTGAACTAGTAACAACCACTCGATGAGAGGCACTAGGTTAGACGCCGTATCTTGGAACTGCTGCGTAAGCACTTTGCGCTCTTGCTCACCAATGGTGGAATAGCTGGCAAAGAACACTTCGCCTTCTGCTGTGGTTGAGAGAGCGCGATTGAGCAGCGTTAAATGCGGTTCTAGCTTTGCCGCGTTGTCACGACTTTTAAGAAAGCGCCATGCTTCCTCATCAGTAACTTGGCAAATAAAAGCCCCTTGCAACAATGCGCTTAACACGCGACCTTGTTCTGTCATCATAACGACGGCTCCTGTGTTACTGCATCACTGTGCTTTTTGGCTTTTATACGCGCTGCTATGCTGCTCGCTTTGGGTTGAACCACTTGTAACTGGCGTGTCACTTTGTCGATAAGGTATCGGTTCTCAAACAGCGTGAGTACTTCTGACTCTGGATTAGGGAATGCGCCCACTACGCTGATATTGTTATTATGACACGCATCAAATATCTTTTTCACGTTGCTTTGGTGCAGCGTGCCCAGCTCATCGATAGGCCAATGCACAGTTGCACCCGCGTCTTGACGCAATAGGCGAGTAAATGCCAATAAGAACTTACATAAAATAAGATAGGCCATTCCGTGACTGGACGACTCATTAAGCTGGCGGTCGGTTCGAATAACCAGGTCGCTATTTCCTTCCCGCAGATGCAGCTCAATATCGAGTAATTTGCTGATACCACCTGTGAGTGCGGCTCGCCCTAGAATATCAAGGACTCTGCGCATGCTTTGGCCATACTCTTCTTCAGGCAGTTCATTTGCCCCTTCTTCCATCCAGGATTCATAATGCTTTCTAAATTGCTCAAGCTCAGGCCAAAACTCAAGCTCACTGATACGAGACCGGATTTTAACGGCGGAGTCTGACACTCCATCAAGGAACAGCTCACCGTCCACCTCTTGGGTAATTCGACGGCTTTGAGATACGATGCGCTTATCGATATCTGCCAATACAAAGTAGTACTGAGATAAATCGGCGCCAAATATTCTGCCCTGCTCTCTGAGTCCTTGAAGCTTTTGAGGCACGATAACGTTAAGCAGTTGCGATAAATGAGACACCATGCGTCGATGGTCAAAACTTTTGACGCCATGGGCGTTAATCGTGGCGCACTCTTCTCTTGCCCGCTCCCACGTATCTGATAACCCCGTGCCGGCCTGCGCCGCGATAAGCTGATCAAACCGCTCCACATAAGCGCGAATATCACTAAGTAAATTGTCACGCTCTTGCAGCTGACTTTGCACTTCTGATATGCGCTGGCCAATACTCACTTCGTCATGCTTTATCTCGGCGGTATCGCCACTAGCTTGCAGCGTGAGCTTAGCTAACGACTTGCTCAAGTTTTTAACTTGCTCTAAGTGCTCGGTGGTAGTTTTAAGTGTGCTTTCTAGCTGTGCGTGCTGCTCTTTTAACTGCTCTCTTTTCGTTTTATATGCACTTTGCTTGCTCGCAAGGCTGCGTTCAGACTCACCTAATGATTTGCGAGCCTTAGACAACCCTTCTTGCCACACCACTTTTTGTTTAGTGAATACATTGGTATACCAGCGCTCGTAGTCTGCGACTTTGTGACGGTGTGTTTCTGTGCGCGCAATATCTTCTTTTAACTGATTGATCAGCTTTTTAAGCTGGCCAATTTCGTCAACATCAACACCTCGATTATTCAATTCACTCTCTAACCAGTGCTGCATATCTTTGCGATCTTGAGCTGCGCTCTCTCTCGCTTTACGCATGTCGCTGTCTAGTTGAGATAATCGAGCGTCTGTATCTGAAATAAGCTGCTGCCAATGAAACTTATGTTCCGTCTCAGCTTCTCTTTGCTGATCGTTAATTTCGTCTCTGCCTTGTTCGTATTGCGCTTTTACTTGTTTTTGGCTTTGTTTATTAGCCTCAAGCTTTGCTTTCGCTTTCTGCTTTCTCTCTGACAAGGTTTGCTGGTACTCACTAAGCACCGTATCTCTGTCTTGTTGAGCACGCTTTCGGCTAGCTTCGGCACTTTTAACCACATTGTCTTTTTGTGTAAGTGATAACTCTGTGTTGCGCACATCTTCGTTGGCCTTGGCCAATCGCTGCTCACATTCGTTTTGCACTGCCAATGCAGCTGCTTGGCGAATTTCAGCATCTTTAAGCTGCTGTTTTAATGCTTGTTCTGTAGAAGCATAATCCGGCGTATCTAGCTCATTTAACGCTAACTTCACTCCCATGAATGTATCGGCTTGTTCTTCCATGTGGGGCGCTAAATCAGTGCGGTCCAACAATTCTGGTCGAATCACTTTACCTAAGGATACTTCCCAGTCGTCCACATTCGCTCTTAAAAATTCGAGCAAAGACCCTTCGCCGGGATACAGCAAGCCATTAATTTTATTAACCGACTTTTCCTCCTGCTGAAACGAAGCTCGAGCTTTATCTAGTGCTTGAGAGCAGGTTTTACGATATTCACAGGCTTTCGAGTGTGTTTGCTGGGACTGGCGAAGCTCTGCTCGTGCAGTATCTTCATTAATCGACGCTTCTTTAATTGCTGCATCTAAAATATCCAGCTGAGATTGTTCAAACTCGTTATACCCAGCATTACTCAGGGACGCTTTTAATTCTGCTTCATATACTTTGAGTTCGTTAACATTGCTTGAAAAGTCACTCTTTAGCGTATTTAACTGCTCGCTGTAATCGTTGCTAATTTTCGCCAGCGCCTCACGCTCATTTTGCTGTTGTAAAGACTTGTGCTCTGCGGCTTCTTGTCTCGCAAGAGAGAGTTCATCTAGAGTAGCGGAGAGATTTTCACCGAGTTCGGCCAGCCGCTTGTTGTAGGCCGACTCTATGTCTTGATGCTTTTCAGTAAGCAGTGCATAGCGGCTTACACTCAACTCTTTCTTGCTATACCACTGAGGTAAATTACCTACATCTTCTTTAAGTTGCTCGATGTTCTCTTCTTGCCACTTATCAAATTCGCCTTCGACATTTTCAAGCTCAATCGTATATTTTTCCACGTCAGCACGTGCAGATGATATGACTTGGTTGAGGTGGTCGCGATTATCGCCCCATTCACTGTCGGTTTGCTTGCGTTGAAAATTATTTTCATCGAGCTCGTTTTTCGTGGTTTCTACGCGTGCAGATAGATACGTTTTATCCAGTTCAAAGGTATGCTTCAGCGTTGCCAATTGTTGCTCAGTGCTGCTTAAGGCCATGTCCGCTTGTTCTAGTCTCGAAAACTCTGGCCTTATTTTATCGAACTGCTTAATAAGGTGGCATTCTTTGATCCAATCATCTACGCGGTTGCGGCTTAATCCTGAGGTGGGTGGGGTGACGCCATCTTCTTCTAATATGGCTGCGATCATTGCCTTGATCGTTTCCATTTTTCCTTCTTTAGAATGTACCGCTTTGGCGAGTTTTTCGATATGACGCATATGCTTAGATGACTCGCACAAACTAAACAGTTTGGCGTAGCCGAGTACTTCTCGTGCCGTATTACTTTGATTTAGCACGCCATGGTCGTTTTGGATAATTGCGCGGAAGTCTTTAGTGTTAAGTAAACTTGTTACCATAACGTTGTTGCGCTTCATCGCTCGCGCTAATTCAGCGCTGCTGACACTCGCGTGTTTGCCGCTCTTTTGTTCAATCAGATAGTCACTTATTTCAAAGGGCTTACCGATGAGACGATAGTTCACTCCGGTGCCATTTGAACTTAACACCGCTTGGCATAAATCCCCGTCTGCTCGGGCGTATTCGTAAATAATAAAACTAGAAAGGCGAGGCAGGTACCAGCGCTCAAAGCTGTCTCGTGTCGCAGGGACAACGCGACTTGGATACTCACCGTAAAAAACGGGAATAAGTCGTTGAAGCGTTGTTTTACCTGACGCATTGGTACCACAAATATTTGTGTGTCCATCAAGCTTGAGTTCAACGACACCCGGAAGATGAGTGTCGATTAGAATAATTCGTTTTAAGCCTGCCATAGAATTCCTGTTTCAGTTTTATAGTAAAAAACCTCAATAATTGGCCATTATTGAGGTTTTGTATTTCATCAAACGCGTTAGCCGTTATCTGGGTGGAAATCCGCCCGGACCACCGCCAAAACCGCCAGGCCCTCCCGGACCACCAAAACCACCACCTGGTGGTGTCATGCCTTTCATTTGACGCATCATCTTCTTCATACCACCGCCTGACATTTTTTTCATCATCTTTTGCATTTGCGTGAATTGCTTCAACAGGCGATTTACGTCTTGGATTTGCGTTCCAGAGCCAGTCGCTATTCTGCGCTTTCTAGAGCCTTTGATAATGTCAGGACGAGCGCGTTCCGCGGGTGTCATTGAGTTAATGATGGCTTCCATTTGATTGAACTGCTTATCATTAGCCTGATCTTTAATCTTCTCTGACATGCCACCCATGCCAGGAAGCTTATCAAGCATTCCCATCATGCCGCCCATGTTCTTCATCTGCTCAAGCTGATCTTTAAAGTCAGCTAGGTCGAAGCCCTTCCCTTTCTGAACTTTTTTCGCGAGCTTTTCTGCTTTACTCTTATCAACCTTGCGCTCTACTTCCTCGATTAAGCTAAGTACGTCACCCATACCTAAAATACGAGACGCTATACGCTCAGGGTGGAACGGCTCTAAGGCATCAACCTTTTCACCCATACCAATAAATTTGATTGGCTTGCCGGTAATATGGCGAACAGACAGCGCAGCACCGCCTCGCGCATCACCGTCAGCCTTGGTTAAAATAACGCCGGTAAGCGGCAAGGCATCGTTGAATGCTTTAGCCGTGTTAGCAGCATCCTGACCGGTCATCGCATCAACAACGAACAGGGTTTCGATGGGCTTGACAGAGCTATGCAGTTCTTGTATTTCGCTCATCATGTCATTGTCGACGTGCAGTCGACCGGCAGTATCCACTAAAAGCACATCGTAAAAGCCTTTCTTGGCTTCATTAATTGCGCTTTCCACGATATCAATCGGCTTTTGAAGAATGCTCGACTGGTGGAAACCTACATTCACTTCGTTCGCTAGCATTTCGAGCTGCTTTATCGCCGCAGGGCGATAAACGTCGGCACTCACCACCATCACTTTTTTCTTTTCACGCTCGGTGAGGTATTTAGCTAATTTACCCACTGAAGTGGTTTTACCAGCACCTTGCAAACCAGCCATTAAAATAACGGCGGGAGGCTGGGTGGCTAAGTTCAGCTTTTCATTCGCTTCCCCCATAACAGCTTCAAGTTCAGATTGTACAATCTTAATAAACACCTGACCGGGCTTGAGGCTTTTACTTACCTCGGTACCGACGGCTCTTTCTTTTACTTGAGCAACAAAAGATTTCACTACCGGCAGAGCCACATCTGCTTCTAATAGCGCCATGCGCACTTCACGCAATGTCTCTTTAATATTGTCTTCTGTAAGACGCCCCTTGCCACTTACATTTCGTAATGTCTGGCCTAGGCGTTCAGATAAATTCTCAAACATAGTATGAAACTTCTTTTGATTTCAGACGCAATGTCCGTATTGTATCGTAAAAGGCACAGCGAACGTACCCGCAAATGCGTTAAAATTTACGCCTTGTTTTTACTGTGTTATTTGAGCGTCTGACCTTTGCAAAAATTGACATCAAAGGTCAACACGCCTTGGCCACCTGCCGCTATTCTATTACTTAATAAGTGGTATTGAAGCAAACAAAATCAAGGAGGTGGTTGAATTTAGCCTAAAGTTGCAGTATCAATAGCGACTTATTCGGTGACGATTCACCCACGTATCACAGGAAGTATAATGAATACGCTTTTCGCCATTTCCGCTGCGCTACTCTATACCTTGGCCGCAGCCGTTTTAATTGGCAAATTTGTACACCACGAAGGCCCTAATAAACGCCTTGCCCTTTCTTTGGCCAGCTTAGGTGCTATCGCTCACATCGCTTTTCTTATCAGCGTGATCATTATTGCCCCCGGCCAGAACATGAGCGTAACCAACGTGCTGTCTTTGGTATCTTGGATCATCACCGTTTCAATGCTGCTTTTTGCTCGCTCCATTCCCAACCTCATTTTGTTACCCGTAGTATTTGGGTTTGCAGCGCTTGCTGTGCTGTCTGCTGCTTTTGTTCCCGTTTCCTACATCATGCATATTGAATTACAGCCGGGTTTAGTCGTGCATATAAGCTTATCCTTATTCGCCTATTGCACCCTTGTCATTGCGTTTTTATACGCGCTTCAAATGTCTTACATCACCTACCGACTCAAGCAAAAGGGCGCTGCCTTATTACACTCTTCACTCCCTCCCCTTATGTTAGTGGAGAATATTTTATTCAAGTTATTGCTTGCCGGGACATCACTTCTTACCGTATCACTGCTTAGCGGATTTGTTTTTTTAGAGGATATGTTTAGCAAGACTTATGCTCACAAAACCGTGTTATCCGCCGCAGCCCTTGTTGTCTTCTTGGTACTTGTGATTGGACAAAAGTTACGAGGATGGCGTGGAAGACAAGTCATATTAATGACAATTACTGGCGTGATATTGCTCACTCTTGCATACTTTGGCAGCAAGCTCGTGCGAGAGTTCTTGCTGTAAGCTAGTATCGGGAATACCATTGCGCGGTAATTTTACGAGCGAATTGAAGCCAATAGCACTTCATTGCCTTTTTTTAGCTTGAAACCCAGCCTTCAACTTATTACATTTGAAGACCAGCATTAGATAGGAAGCCACCTTTTTGGACGACATATCAACGAGTACGCTGTTTATTGCGCTCGGCGTACTCATATTATTATCTGCATATTTTTCTAGCTCAGAAACTGGGATGATGTCGATAAATCGCTATCGACTCAAGCACCTTCAAAGCGAAGGCAACCGAGCGGCGATGCGAGTACAAAAACTACTCGACAGGCCAGACCGACTCATTGGACTTATTCTTATCGGCAATAACCTGGTGAATATTGCGGCGTCTTCTTTGGCCACGGTTTTATGCATTCGCTTGTTTGGAGACTACTGGGGTATTTTGGCAGCAACGTTTGGTTTAACCCTTATACTGCTCATATTTGCAGAAGTCACACCAAAGACCCTCGCTGCGCTCTACCCTGAAAAAATCGCTTTCCCTAGTTCGTTAATTCTTTTGCCATTACTTACCGTTTTGTACCCTTTTGTTGCAGCCATCAATGGCATCACAAATGGCATTCTAGCCATACTTCGAATAAGCCCAGCGAATGGTAATGATGACTCACTAAGCAGGGAAGAACTGCGTACCGTGGTGTTTGAAGCAGGTACAATGATACCGAAAAAACACCAAGATATGTTGGTGAGCATACTCGACCTTGAAAGTGTGACCGCCGAAGACATTATGGTGCCAAGAGCTGAAATATTTGCGATTGATATCAATGATGATTGGAAAAAAATTCAAAAGGCACTCACGCATGCGCAGCATACCCGCGTACTGCTATATCGCGATAGTGTGGATGATGCAGTAGGCTTTGTGCACGTGCGAGATGCCCTTCGATTGCTGTCTAAAGATCAGTTCACTAAATCGAGCTTGCTGCGCGCTGTGCGCGAAATTTATTTCACCCCAGAGTCAACGCCACTGCACACCCTAATGTATAAGTTCCAAGCGGAAAAGGAGCGCATTGCCTTAGTCGTTGATGAATACGGCGATATTATGGGCTTAGTCACGCTCGAAGATATTCTTGAGGAAATTATTGGCGATTTCACTACCAGCATGGTGCCCGATCACAGCAAGGAAGCTCATGTACAGCAGGATGGGTCGGTGTTGGTAGATGGCAGTGCCAACGTTCGCGAATTGAACAAAGAGATGAATTGGAACCTGCCTATTGAAGGCCCTAAAACGTTGAACGGATTGTTGTTAGAATACTTAGAAGAAATACCGGAAAACAAAGTGAGCGTCAGGCTTGCCGGTTATCCATTGGAAATTGTAGACATTACAGAAAACATGATTAAAACCGTGCGTGTAATGCCGGAATTTTATAGCGCTGAGAAAAACAACACCTCTATCTAGGGCATCACGCCCTAGTTACTCCCACCTCTGCTCATTCTGGTCGGCTCACTCTGGTCAGGGAAGCGCGGGTCTGAGAAAGTGCTGGCCAGTATTTGATTCAATGCGCTTTGAACACAAATCATTGTTTAGGCAAAAATTCCTTTAATCATTAATCTTCAAATAAGCAGCCTATCAATAAAGCGCCCCTAATCGGAAAGCTTTTCATCGGCGATTTTTTCTTACACTAATCGCTGGGCTCTTTTTTCAAGGGCTTTTGCTTTCGCTGCTGCAACTTTGTCTGACAATACAGACAACTTTGCAATAATATCCTGCGTCTCCTCATCTTCACGCAGATCAGCCTCAGCCATATGCGACTGAAGCGAACGCTTGAGGAGCTCAGGAATAGACTTACTATCCATTTCCCAACCCTTCGATAATATACACACTGACACTCTCAAGAAAGTTATCGGCGGTAACGCAATTAACTTAACTAATCGTCAAAGAAAATATAGCGCCTTGATTTAAGGCTATGTGGGCAAAAGGAATTAGTGCGAATTAAAAGCCTTGATAGTGAGTTACCAGACTGCCTTTCATGCTGCTCAGTGAGTATTTGACCACCGCGATAGACGCTGTGGCAAAGAGACTAGTAGTGTATGAGCTGCAAACCTCATCCACTAGATAACTCACAAGGGGCATGTGACTTACAATCAAGAGCTTTTTGATGGGACGTTTAGCATTAACCGAAGCGTGTATTCTAGCGCTGATATAGTCGCTAACCAGCTTTGGTGAGCCTTCTGGGGTGATATCTTCATTAATCTCTAGCTTGTCGCTACTGATAGTCGAAGACACTTTTTCATAAGTTTGCCTAGTGCGCCTGTAAGGGCTCACTAACGCTAAATCTACAGTACCATCGATGCAGTAGTGCTGCGCTAACCAAAGCGCTGCAGACTTTGACTGTTGTTGCCCTACTTCCGTGAGTTGGCGACTTTTATCATCTAACCGAGGTGATTCGGCCTCTCCATGACGCATAATAAAGATATAAATGTCATCGTTGCTACTTTGACCTGACATAACATTGCGCATAGTATTAGTGAAGATACCTTAAAGATATCAGAGACATGATAATACGACTAGCGCTAACCGTTGAATAATGGTTATTTTAATCATCTATTAGTATTGCTATGTATATTTAAATCCTTTCTCCAGAAGTTGGGAGTTAAACAACGCACTGAGATGACATGAAAAACACAATCAAGTTTGAGAATGCTCATCACATAACGCTGCCAAATGGACTGCGCGTTATGGCATGCCATACTCCCGATGCTGAAGAGGCACACGTATCAATTGCGGTGCGCTCTGGACATTTTTACGACCCACATGATTGCCATGGACTTGCGCACCTACTTGAACACATGTTGTTTATGGGCAGCCGACACTTTCCAAAACCTAATGCCATTAACGACTTTATTGAGCAGCACGGCGGCACCCTCAATGCGTGGACAGGCACTGAATACGCCAACTACCATTACAGTTGTCATGCAGGCTCTCTTGCCCAAACGCTTCCCGGTTTTGCCGACATACTGCGCCAACCATTATTTGAAGAGTTGTCTATTAGCAATGAAGTTAAAAACATTCACGCTGAGTTTGAGTTCAAGAAAAAGGATGATTTAAGACGTCTCTATCAAATTCACAAAGAGACCTGCAACCCACAGCACCCATTTTCAAAGTTTTCAGTGGGCAACAGCGATACGTTTTCAAAACATACCGCGGGCGAACTTAAGCAACGTCTTAAGGCAATGCACAATGAGCGCTATTGCGGCAACAATTTGTGTCTATGCATAGCCAGCCCTATGCCGATAGACCAAATTAACGCATTGATACACCAATGTTTTGATAGCTTTACTGCAGGTGAGCTCGCTGACGACCAATGGCCTCCCCTTTATCGTGAGAGTGAATTAGGCATTCAAATTAATATTCAACCTTTGCAGTCGGCAAAGCGAATGATTGTGACCTTTGCGCTTCCACCGTTGCAAAACGATTATGAATGTAAGCCGCTTAACTACATAAGCCACTTAATTGGCGATGAAGGTGAAGGTAGCCTCTTAGCGTTTTTAAAAGAGCGTGACTGGGCGTTAAACCTCATTGCTGGAGCAGGGATTGAGGGCGATGGGTTTAAAGACTTCAATGTTAGCTTTCAACTTACTAACGAAGGGCTAGCCTGCAAATATAAGGTGCTGCAAGCCTTATTTAGTTATATAGAATTGATTAAGCAGGCGTCGAGTGAGCAATGGCGATATCAAGAAAAAGCGCAACTTGACGCGCTAGCATTAGAGTATGAAGAAAATATAAAGCCATTGAACCTGATTACTGAATACGCCCAGCATCAGTTTGTTTTTTCACCTAAAGAGCTCAACAAACTGAGGTCTACAATAGGCAGCTTTGACCATAGCGTCATACTCAATGCATTGTCTCATCTTAAACCGGCAAATCTTCGTTTAAAAGTGATTTCTAAAGACGTGCCGGCAGATAAAACGTGTGCGTTCTACGAGGCAAAGTATAGCGTTGAAGACATACCTCTAGAAGTAAAAGCGTCATTAAATTCGCCGTCTTTAATAGACAAACTCGAGCTTCCGCCCCCAAATCCTTACCTAGGCAATGAGTACCAACTCGTGCTTCCAGAGTCTGGCTTTCACATTCCTAATAAACTTATTGATAAACAAGGCTATCAGTTTTGGTTTGCGCAAGACCAACAGTTTCATAGTCCCAAAGGGGATATTTATATCTCTTTTGACGCCACAAGCTTTTCTGAATCTCTTACGGCAGTTGCCGCCAAGCGAATTTGGTTAGGAGCGCTTAACGATCACTTACAAGCAAAGTATTATCGTGCTGAAATTGCGGGGCTACATTATCGTATTTACGGTCATCAAGCGGGATTTACGCTTCACACCCGAGGCTTTACCAATCAACAGCCCCTACTCGCCAGTCAATTGATGGACGCAGTGATTAATTTTATACCTGATGAGCGGGCGTTCTCGCACCACAAATATTTACAGGAGCAAGCACTTCATAATTCATTGCTCAACAAGCCTACTAACCGCCTGTTTTCGAGGTTGAGCGTGCTTATTCAGCGCAATACACAAGCGCCAATTGAGCTTTTAGACGTGATGTCTGACACTAGCTATGACGATATGCTTGTAGCTAGAGAGAGCGCATTTAAGCAATTCTTTGCCGAAGCCTTCATGCATGGGAACTGGACTAGCAACGAAGCAGAACAGTTTGCGACATCGACTTATCACTTATGCAAGCATTCACAGGGTAGCCCACTGTCTCGAGCCGTTTCAAAGCTTCCGGTTGGTGACACCCTTTACCATCAAGTTTCCTGTAAACACGACGACGGTGCGGTTGTTTTATACTTACAAGCTCCTTCAGCAAGCTTATCTGACACTGCCTTGTGTATGGTTTTAGAGCAGATGCTGGCAGCCCCGTTTTTCAACTCATTGCGCACTGAACAACAGCTTGGTTACATCGTGGGTACAGGTTACGTACCGCACAATCAGCACCCTGGCATTGCCTTTTATATTCAAAGCCCTGAAAAAGGCCCAAAACCTCTGCTTGAAGCGATGACCACTTTTCTATATCAACAGCTACATGAAATAGAGTTCTATCGATTTTATTGGCCCACTATTCAAGAAAACCTTTTAAAGCAGCTTGAAGAACGGGACCTGACCTTGTCGATGAAGTCGCAAAGGTTATGGGTAAGCCTTGGCACACAGGACTTGGAATTCAACAGAAACCTAAAATTAGCAGAGTGTGTAAAGAAACTCTCGTTTGAACATATACAAGGCTTTGCCGACCAACTCGCGAAAAGAGAGCGTTGTGGCGAAATAGTACTCTACTCAGACGGCAAATTTGACCCAATGCCAACCTGTGAAAAACGCACAATAAACAGCATTGCCGAATTTAAACAGAAAATTCCATATCATTGATAAACAATTCTTTATTCTTGCCGATACACAACTATCCAAACCTCTTAAGCTGGCTAATAAGTAAGCCGTTGTTTTCGCTTTTATAAAAAGTCCTTGTGGAGAGTGCCTTAATTCGGCATATTTATTCCTCTAGTTGTTAGGGATGCGACTAGGACGCTTTAAAAACAAAACATAAAAAATAAAAACAATCGGCGCAAGCCAAAGGTGTTTAGGTGCGTTCAACCCTATTAAAAACTGTATCCGTTTTCTTGTTGCTGCTTTCAGGGTTATGCTCTTCTGTAGATGCGATAGAAGTATCCGATCTTCAATTTACTGAACTGAATAAGCGCCAAGGCTTATCAGATACTACCGTTCTTGATATCGTTGAAGACGACATGGGCTTTATATGGATAGCAACTTCCAACGGCCTTAACCGTTACTCCGGCTACGAAGTCAAGCAGTACCACCCTTCAGATATTGACTCAAATTCAATTCCATCAGGTTTTATCCAAACATTATTTTTAGACTCAGACGGCATACTTTGGCTTGGGACAAATAATGGTCTCGCGAAATATCGACCGGACACCGATAACTTTGAGGTGTTCAATAAAGACAATTCTATAATCAAGTCTAATTCAATTACCGCGATTAGCGAATCAAAGGCTGGCAAAATTCTGTTCGCTGACGAGAAGTTCCTTTATCAATTTGATAAGAGTCAGAATAATATTACGTCTGCAAAGCAAGTATTTGATGAACGAACCTTTGTAAAAGTGATAATGGATGAGGCCAACCGCACTTGGATAGGGTCAAATGAATTCGGTGCAAAAATTCTTGATAAAGAAACTGGGGAATTATCGAGTTTAAACAAAGTAAATCCTTGGGGAATTACCCTTGACTCTGCTGCGCTACACGACATTAAAATTATTAACGGCAACTACTGGCTAGCAACCAAAGAAGGCATAAATATTGTCAATGCTCGCGGTAAAACAATCCTTGTAAAAAATGGTGCTGACTTAGGTTTCGATGGTAATTTAAATTCACTCAATATTACTGTAGACGAAAACGACATATGGATTGGGACAGCTTCCGGACTATTTGTTTTAAGTAATGCTGCAGCAAAAGAAATAAAATCTGACACGGATTTCTCTGTCTTACACCTCAACTCCGATAACTATGAGTCTACGGGTCTACCTGCAGCAAGCATAATGCAAGTTACAGTAGATCGGACAGGCGTATTATGGGCAGGTACATTCCGTCAAGGAGCATTTAGGTACCATCCTGAATATGCAAGCGTTCATTATCAAGCAGTCTATAATTCAGATAGCCAAACTGAAGACAACTTTGCCACTGTTTGGGCGTTATCTGAAAATTCTTCTGATGAATTAATTCTTGTCACTCAGGAGCTAGGACTAGCTAAGTTTGATAAAGAGTTAGGTAAGGTAACGTATTTAGAACACGCAAGTGGCCAAGGTGGTAGGTCAAACTATTGGGATTTGGCTATTGACTCAAAAGGACACTACTGGGTAGCTTCTTCTGATGGCTTAATTGCTTACGCTGAAAATGAAGGCATAATCACTCAAAAAGCTCATCTGTTTCAAGGCGATATTATAGATCATATCCATTATCACGATGATACGGTATGGGTGTGGCATGAGAAATTTGGCACGCTTGCGATTGACTCAAACGCTTTAGCTAATCCCAATAAAGAGTTGGCTGCCAAAAAGCTTGCTATCGACGGATTAGCTGAAAATCTCATACCAATTTTTACGGATAGTTTGAAGCGCTTATGGCTGCGAAATGATACAGGTATAACAATCGTCTCTCCATTTTCAAAAGAAATTGTCAGTCATATCTCATTTGAAAAAGGACTTAATTCTAAAGTTTATGCAATTTACGAAACAGCAGATGCGTTTTGGTTGACCACACGTTCAGATGGTGTGGTCATGGTAGACAAAAATTCTTTCGAGATAGTAAAGAGGCAGATAAGAGACGACAAAAATGGATATATAATCTCGTCAGTTGGTGTTGGGCGCAGCATTTGGTATGCCAACGCAGCAGGAGTACACCAGATTGCTCTGCCTTCGCTAACCCAAGAATCTCTTATTGCGTATTCTGAATTGAATTACAACAGTCTAGGTGAGTCCTCAGTATATGTTGCGCAAGATGACTCGATATATTTTGGAGGGAGTAAAGGCTATAACAGAATATCAAAAAAAGTGAGGAGTTTTCAGGGTAATAATTTACGAACTACAAAGCCACAACTCTCGCAATTAAACGTTTTTGGAGCAGTCAAATCAGACGACAAGCAACAAAATTCATCAAGTAACGAATATCATGCTAACGCTGACCGCCAAGATGTACATTATCGTGAAAAAGTTATATTGGCGCATGATGAAACGCGATTCAGTCTCTCTTTTGCATTAGTAAATCCAGTTTACCCTTCTCAGGTATCCTACCGCTACCGTCTAAGTAATTTAGACGCAAACTGGATTTATATCGACGACGGAAGAGTTGCTCAGTTCAATAATATCAGCTTTGGTCGCTATACCTTTGAAGTTCAGGCGAAAGAACCTGGCAAACAATGGTCTGAAAGCCGCTCTTTGAACATCGAAATTGAACGCCCGCCTTGGTTACACGCAGTAGCCCTTGTATTTTATGCGTTAGTCACGGTGGTAATTGTTGCGTTTCTAGTAAGACAATTTCAAATTCGAAAAGCCAATCAGCTAGCGATAAAAGAGTCTGAAGAACGATTAAAGTTAACGCTGTGGAGTTCAGGGGATGAGTTGTGGGATTGGGACGTTTACCGAGGTCAAGTGTATCGGGCTAATACTTGGGGCACCCTAGATTTCCCTCAAGATGATATACGAACCACAGGCGCTTACGATGCCAACATACACCCTAACGATCTTAAACGCGTTAAAGACTCACTGAGAGAGCACTTAGAAGGGAAAAGCGACTTCTACGAACTTGCCTACAGAGCGAAAACGTTTAAAAATCAGTGGATTTGGATACTCGATAGAGGGAAGGTTGTAGAGAGAGATCACAATCAACAGCCAATTCGCATGACGGGTACGCTAAAGAATATTAATCACCTTAAGGAAGCTGAAGAGCAATTAAATTTATTTAAGCGCTCCATTGAAAACATCTCTGAAGGGGTGTTTATTTCAAACACTAAATTTAAATTTATTAGTGTTAACAACGCTTACTGTGGCTATACCGGTGAAACTAGAGACCAAGCGCTAGCCAGCTACATGCATTTTCATTTATACCCAGATGCCTTTACAGAAGAAATTAAGAAAACCTTAAAGAGCAAAGGCAACTGGAGTGGCGAGGTAGAAAGCGTGCGCGTTAATGGCGAACGTTTTGAAATTGAGCTTAATATAGATGCCGTGCACGATGAAGACGGTAAAATAAGCCATTTTGTGGGCGTTTTTAGTGATATTACATCGCGAAAAAACACTGAGAAAGAACTGCTTAAACTTGCCAATACCGATCCGCTCACTGAGTTACCTAATAGGTCGTTCTTTCAGGCCAGCCATCAAAACTTAGTGCGTAAAGGCGAGCAGCACACGCTTCTTTGTTTGGACATGGATAATTTTAAGAAAATAAATGACTCGCTCGGCCATCAAACCGGTGACATTTTAATCAAACAAATTGCTAAACGATTACAGAGAATTACCGGTAAAACAGCCACCTGTTATCGCCTCGGCGGCGATGAATTTAGTATTTTGATGGAGAATAATGCAGATATTCACACCGTTACGCACTATGCACAAAACGTGTTGGATACCCTGTCGCGGCCGTTTATTATTAACAAACAGGAATTTGTACTCGGCGCTAGTATAGGGATCGCATTCTTCCCTGATGACGGTATGTCCCCCCAAGAAATGCTAAAAAATGCCGATACGGCCATGTATTTTGCTAAGAACAACGGTGGCAACAGCTATCAGTTCTTTAGCGGTGAAATGAATCAAAACGCCGTACGGCAACTTCAAATCGAAAACCTAATTAGACAAGGGATCAAAGACGACCTCTTCACCGTGTACTATCAGCCTAAGGTAGATATAACGTCGGGTAGACTTGTTAGTATGGAAGCTCTGGTGCGGTTTGAGCATCCTCAAAAAGGGATTGTAAGCCCTGGCCAATTCATTCCCCTTGCAGAGCAAACTGGTCAAATCATTGAGATAGGCGAACAAGTTTTACGAAAAGCCTGCGCCGATACAAAGCGCTGGGTCAGTCAGGGGTTATTTAGCGGTCGCGTAGCTGTCAACATCTCTGCCAAGCAATTTGAATTACCTGACTTGGACGAGCGCATCAACCGAATATTGAGTGACGTGGGGCTATCTCCGCTTCATTTAGAATGCGAGATAACCGAAGGTACGTTAATGGAGAGCCCGGAAAATGGCCTTCAAATGATGACTCGCCTGCGAGAGCGAGGTATTCACTTGGCCCTTGACGACTTTGGTACTGGCTACTCGTCACTTGCGTATCTCAAGCGCTTCCCACTGAACACCCTCAAAATCGATAAAGCGTTTATCGACGATATCGCAAAAAGTAGCGTTGACCGTCATATGGCAGCAGCTATTATAAATATTGCCCACAACCTCGGACTTAAAGTTGTTGCTGAAGGCGTAGAAGAAGAGGCACAGCTTAATATCCTGCGCCGTTACGATTGCGAAATGCTACAAGGTTTTCTCTACAGTAAACCACTTAATGCAGAGCGCTTTGAAAAACTACTTACCGAAAATCATCAGCTAAATACCATTCTTGGCAACGCAGACCTACAGTAGATAACAGCCTACTATTCCAAACCTTCTAAAAATGCATTTTACGGCAGGCCAAGGTCTGCCTCCCTCTCACAATCCATTCCGGCAATTAACCGCCTATTAGGCAAAAGCTTAATAGACTTTGGTATTGAAAAACCGTCAAAAAACTAACAAGACCAAACTAAACCTTTGTTTTAAAAAGACTTTAACAAACTGGCACAACTTTAGCAAAGATATAAATGTCGGTAAGAGCCGACAATAAAAATTCAAATCGACTTTGTTTGTTCGTTTAAAAAATTAAAAAATCAGAGGAAAAGACATGTTAAAAGAGTACGCTGTTGCACTAGTACTATCTACCGCTACCCCAGTTGCTGCTGACAAGCAAGACGGCGCCAAACAGGCTCCTGAGACTAAAAAAGAAGTAGCGACAGAAAGTTACATTCCAAAGCCTCGCACAGGTGGTGATGGTCGTGGCGTAGGCTTCTAGAAGTTGCTACTCAAGCTTAGAAAGAGAGCTTTTGCTCTCTTTTTTGTGTCCAGCATTTATTAAGCCCCTCGACTGAACTTTACATTCCACCATCACCACACATTTCACTGGCACCTTTTGAAGCATTAGGTCAAAGCGTCCTGTAAGCGCTTATGCGGCAATAAAGAGGTTGTTGTAGCCCACAGCGTTGCGCCAATGGATATGACGCGAAATAGAGAACATAGGAAGCACTACAGGGCCTAGGAGTAAACCTGCCGCAGCCCAGCGTCTGGCATTCATACCCCACTTAAACGCCTCTACATAAAAATAGGCGCTAAATATCATGCATACTAGAACAAGTGACAACACTCTACATCTCCACAATTTCGAAGGGTTTTGATTAAACCATATCAAGTAATCATTGCCTGTTTATTCAAACGGTAACATCATTCACTTTGAACATTGTATCGCCATCAAAATGATCGCCATCAAGATGGTTGCAGTAATAACGGTCTCCGTTAAATGAGACGTCATTTTTTTGACATCAGCATTGTCATTACAATGTGAAGTTTCGTTTTGACTGATAAACCGACAGTATCTTAAGAAAACGCGGGCGATTCTAACCATATATGCTCAATAAACCAGCACAAATTGCAGTTACATGAACGAAAATCGACGAACGCCCCCGAATTTAACATTTGAGCAACCCCATAGTAACCAAAACTTATCTTTTGGCGTTGATTATTAACAAAAAGCCTTTCGCAAAAAAATGGCGATATATCAATTCTAGGCTGTCGGACAGTTAATAAGTCAAATTGAATCCACTATCCTTCTTGAACTCATCACGAGTAAATAAGTTTTGAATTTTAAAAAACGACTCTAAGTCGTTTTAACCTATTTATTAAATAAATAAGGAGACTAAATAATGGAAGAGGCTTTTTATGCAAATGCCGCGAATGCAAGTTTAGGCTTAAGACCAAGTGTAGAGTCAGGTCTAGGCTTTACATCGAAATTTCATGATGCAATTAATTAAACCCACAAAAAAGCTTTATCGATTTGGCCAAGGGTTAATCGTTGTGAATATTGTGTACTGCTGGCTGATGGTAATGTATTTCGCAGCGGCTAAAGGTGAGTATGTATTCACATCGAAGTATTTTTTTGCCGCAGCATTATTAACCCTGCTTTATTTTAAGGTTCAAACTTACTTGAAGTAGCTAAGGGCATTTTTGCAAAGCCGGTGGTGCTTTAGCAATTTGCTGTGGGTTCCACTTAGGCCTCTGACTAGAAGCCCTTATTTAAAAAAGCTCTTACTTAAAAAAAGACTAAAAAAACCGGGGCATTTATTAAATGCCCCGGTTTTTATATCGTACTTCAATAGATGTTAGTAAAACGACTTCTCGCTTTCCGCCATCTTCACCAATACATCAGCTGGCGCGAACTTATCACCAACAGCAGTAGAGTAATGATTTAGCCTAGCAACAACATGCTTTATGCCAAGCGTGTCCATGTATCGGAACGGACCACCCAAAAACGGAGGGAATCCAATACCGAATATAGCACCAATATCACCGTCACGGGCATTGCGAATAACACCTTCATCTAAACAGCGAGCAGCTTCGTTCAGCATCATTAGAACACAGCGTTCGGCCACTTCTTTCTCGCTGAGCTTGCTCGACGGCGATAGCCCTAATAATTCATAGATGCTTTCATCGACTTCTTTACCGGGCTTCTTACCTTCGTAATCGTAAAACCCTTTCTTGTTTTTCTTACCTTTACGTCCATCAGACAACACTTTGTCAAATGCAGAAGGCGCGGTGAAACGCTCACCAAACGCTTCCACTAAAAATGGAATAATCTTGGTGCCTACGTCTATACCAACCTCATCAAGCAGCTTGACTGGGCCAACTGGGAACCCAAATTTCACTAAAGACTTATCAATATGCTCAATTGGCTCGCCATCTAAAATTAAGTTAGCCGCTTCATTCATGTAAGGCGCTAAAATACGATTCACATAAAAGCCTGCGCCGTCTTTAACCACAACCGGTGTCTTACCCTGCTTCTTCGCAAACTCAACCGTAGATGAAATGACATCATCTGAAGTTTTATCATGAGCAATCACTTCCGCCAACGGCATTTTATCTACCGGGGAGAAATAGTGCAGACCAATGACATTTTCTGGACGGGCAGCTTTCTCAGCAATTTGCGTGATAGGAATAGATGACGTATTTGATGCGAAAATTGTTGTTTCTTTACAATTTTCTTCAATGTCAGCCACCATCTTTTGCTTTAAATCAAGATCTTCAAAAACGGCTTCTACAACGATATCAATATCTTTATAACCGCTATAGTCCAGTGTTCCCGTTAGCAAGGCTAATTGCTTCTGCATTTCGCTGTTGCGAATAAAACGCTTCTTCACCTTTTTATTTAAGATGTCATAGCTGTACTTCATTGCATTAGCAATGCCTTCTGCGCGCACGTCTTTAATACGCACAGGCACACCGGCTTTTGTTGATGTAACAAAAGCTATACCGCCGCCCATCAAGCCTCCGCCTAAAACGCCTACTTTCTTCATCTTTGTAGGGCTGACGCCTTCTACACCGTTTTCTTTCTTCATTTCGGTAGTAGCAAAGAATATTTGGCGAAGCTGGAATGACTCTGGCGTCATCACCAATTTACCAAATGCTTCAGCTTCTGCCTTTAAACCCGCTTTCATTCCATCATTAATGCCAGTTTCAATAACATCAATAATATAACCTGGTGATGGGTAATTGCCCTTAGTTTTAGCAAGTGTGGCTTCACGTGCTTTTTTGAACATCATATTGCGACCAGGGCCGGTGGTCTCCAATACTTTGTTCATTAGCCCTTTTTGCGGCGCTTCACGCTCTGGCTTGCGCTTAAGCGCAAATTGCTCAGCCACCTTGAGCAGCACGCTTTCAGGTACTACCTCGTCAACAATGCCGTACTTCTTAGCTTGTTTCGCTCTAGCTGGCGAACCAGTAAGCATCATTTTCATCGCTTGCTGAATACCGATTAATCGTGGAAGACGCTGCGTTCCGCCACTTCCAGGTAGCAATCCAAGCTGTACTTCAGGCAAGCCAACCTGCGTGCTTGGTGCGTCGGTACATACGCGATAGTGACAAGCAAGCGCCAATTCCAAACCGCCGCCTAAGGCAGGTCCGTGGATGGCAGCGACAAATGTTGCCTTCATATTTTCAATTCGGTCGAACACAGCTTGGCCACCAGCAGCAATTGTTGTTGCATCTTCGGCTGTTTTGCATGCTGCAAGCATAGAGATATCGGCGCCAGCAACAAACGAATTACGCTTACCGCTAATGACGACTACGCCTTTGATGCTATTGTCCTGCTCAATATCATCTAGCATTGCGCTAATTTCATCGCCGAACTCGGCTTTTAGCGTGTTCATGCTCTCACCAGGCACATCCATGCTTAGAATAGCAACGCCGTTGTCCTGCTTAGTCAACGTAAACGCACCTATAGTGGGCGTGGCTGCCTCGTTAGCTTCTGTGTTTTGGCTCATATTTTCCTGACTCATATTATTCTGTCTCCACAATCATAGCTGCGCCTAAACCACCGGCTGCGCATGCTGTAAGAAGGCCACTTCCGCCTCCACGACGATTTAGCTCATTAAGCATCTGCGTAATCATACGAGTTCCCGTAGCGGCAAATGGATGGCCGTAAGCAATCGAGCTGCCCATTACATTAAACTTGTCCATATCAATTTCGCCCGTGGCTTTGCTTCGCCCTAGCTTTTCTTTGGCAAATTTATCGCTTGCAAACATTTTTACATTGGCAAGTGTTTGCGCAGCAAATGCTTCGTGCATTTCTATTAAGGTAAGGTCGTTTAGCGTCATGCCGGCTCTATCTAACGCAATGGGTGTAGCATAAGAAGGTCCCATTAACATGTCTTCCCACACATCAATAGCAGAAAATGCATAGCTCTTGATGTAGCCAAGTGGAGTATATCCTAGCTCTTTAGCACGACTTTCTGTCATCATGATAACGGCAGATGCACCGTCGGTAAGGGGCGTGGCGTTAGCCGCAGTCACAGAGCCGTATTTCTTATCAAAAACAGGGCGTAGTTTGGCGTAACTTTCTAACTTTGAGTCGAAACGCACGTTATTGTCGCGCTCAAGAGCACCTTTATAAGGTTCGGCATAAGCAGTCATTACTTCACTTGATAACTTGCCTTCCTCCCAACTTTGCGCTGCAAAGCTGTGCGAGCGGTGAGCCAATTTATCTTGCTCTTCACGGCTAATACCATGAGACTTCGCCATTTGCTCTGCGGTTTGTCCCATTGACAGTCCCGATGAATACTCTGCAACTGCAGGCGGTACAGGGGCTAAATCTTTAAGACCAAGGCGCTTGAAAATATTCAGCTTCTGACCAAGAGTTTTCGTTTTTTGCAAATCAACCAACGCTCTGGCTAAATTCTTAGACACACCAATAGGAGATACAGACGTAGAGTCGGCGCCACCTGCAATACCAACCTGAACGTGTCCCGCCATCATGCTCTCGGCAATATTAACCGTAGACTGAAAGCTTGTGGCACACGCTCGTGAGACGCTGTACGCATCGGTATGCACATTCATGCCAGTGCCCAATACAATTTCACGAGCAATGTTTGGCGCTTCAGGCATTTGCACTACTTGCCCATAGACAACCTGATCCACCCACTCTTTTTGAATTCCGTGGCGAACAAGAAGTTCGTTCACGACCATCTTGCCTAGGTCTACAGCGGGAACGCCGTGAAAATATGTCGCCATCTTTGCGAAAGGAGTACGTAACCCCGCGACAATAGCGATACGATCACCCTCTCGGGTTGTAACTGATTGTTTTGTGGACATAATGCACCTAAATTAGTGACCCTCAGCAAGTGCTATCGACACCTGAACCAAGTGGTCTGACCTGTAATAACATCGATTTTTACAAACTATGAACAAAATAGCAAATAATGCGAAGAGAATAACGGTTATCAAGCAAAGAATATGGGCAGACTACCTTTTAACTAGATTAGGCGTGTAGATCGTGTTTCTTATCAGCCTCACCAGAATTTCTTCACAATTTAATATGGCATTTCTCATTTTCATCCACATAAGTGACTTGAAGTAATGCAAAATGAACCTTATATGAGAAACACAGTCTGTTTTGTGTCATTGTTTAGGTAAGTCTAGGTGATGACCTCAGAAACTACGCTTTTTTTGTGCAAAGTGGTCGACATTTCCTCACAAGCGTCACGGGCACTTCCTGATAACTAGAATTTAATTGGAAAAATGGCAATATGGCAGCAGAGCAATTTAAACAATTACATGCTTACCTTGACCAACAAATTATCGGTCAACATGCATTAACAAAAAGTATTTTAATAGCGCTACTCGCCGATGGACACCTTCTTGTGGAGGGACCGCCAGGCCTTGCTAAAACCCGTGCTATTAATGCCCTGGCCAATGGTGTGGATGGTGACTTTCATCGAGTTCAGTTTACACCGGATTTGTTGCCTGCTGATTTAACGGGAACAGACATTTATCGCCCTGAAACAGGAGAGTTTGTTTTTCAGAAAGGCCCCCTTTTCCACAATTTAGTACTTGCCGATGAGATTAACCGAGCGCCTGCTAAAGTGCAGTCTGCGTTATTAGAAGCCATGGCAGAGCGCCAGATAACGGTAGGTAGTAAAACTTACCCTTTGCCTCCTCTATTTTTAGTGATGGCAACGCAGAATCCGCTAGAACAGGAAGGAACCTACCCACTCCCTGAAGCACAACTCGACAGGTTTTTAATGCATGTTGATATTGACTATCCCGATGCAGATACTGAATTAGAGATTTTACGACTTACTCGAGGAGAGGCGCTATCGCAACCGCCGGTGACACCGCCAACACTGAGTCAAGACGATATCTTCACGTCTCGTAAAGAGGCGCTATCCCTTTACATGGCACCTGAATTAGAAAATTACCTCGTGCAACTTATCATGGCTACGCGCAAACCTGGGCTTTTCGACGACAGCCTTGCTCAGTGGATTGCTATGGGAACGAGTCCACGAGCTACTATCGGACTAGACCGCTGTGCTCGCGCCCACGCCTGGCTTAGCGGCCGTGACTTTGTTGGACCTGATGATATTCAAGCCGTTGTTCACAATGTACTGAGACACCGAATTATTTTGTCTTATCAGGCAGACGCCGAAGGCGTTACTGTCAATGATGTACTGGATAAAATAGTCGCTACCGTTGCTGTACCCTAAGCCATGTCAAACATTCACTCGCAATTAGAGAAGTTAAAAAGCGATGGGGTAAATCTGACGACAGCAGAGTTACTGCGCTATCAGCAGCTGGCAAAACTGATGAACTTAACTCCCAAAAAGGTGCCACAAGCTCGCTTAAGCGGGAGCTACCTCACCAAGCATAAAGGTAGAGGCATGGAATTCGATGAGGCACGCCACTACCAGCCTGGTGATGATATTCGAGCCATCGACTGGCGCGTAACTGCGAGAACCGGAAAAACTCACACTAAAATTTATAGAGAAGAAAGAGAACGTCCTGTTTTTATTTTCTGCGACTACCTTCCTTCCATGGGGTTTGGTACAAAACTACTGACAAAGGCCGTTCAAGCAGCGCATATTTCTTCGCTAATAAGTTGGTCTGCCGCCGCCCGAGGAGACAAAGTAGGCGCCTTAGTTTTTAATCAAAATAGTCACAAAGAAGTAAAACCATTAAGTAGAAAAAAAGCCGTACTTCACGTTTGCCATGAGCTAATAGCATTAAGCCAGGGTACTCATGAGGAGCAGCCGAATACTGCTCGCGACCAAGTTGCTTTTTCTGACGCTTGCGCTAGAGCAAGGCGTTTGGCTAAGCCTGGTAGTTTGGTTTACTTAGTTTCTGATTTTCAAAACATGAGCACCTCGGCACAACAGCATTTAACGCACCTCACGCGTCATTGCGAAGTGAGAGCTATCGTTGTTGACGATCCTTTCGAACACAAATTGCCAGAAACCAACGCGCTGCAAAGCGTCAACGTGTCTGATGGCGTTGTGAATCAGCGTTGGGTACTTGGCGATAGCAAGGAAACGCTCAGCTACAGTGAATGGCGCGAAGAACAAAACACAGCCATTACGCAAACGCTTAAGCAAATGGGCATTGCACGCTTTCACGTCTCTAGCGCCTATCCATTAGATGAGCAACTTCAAAGTATGCAAAGAGAGAAAGTGTAATGGCGTTACAAGCATCACCAGAACAAGATCCACTTTTGCAACTACGAGACATTAAAACACCTACGGGCGTTGATTGGTGGCCACTCGATTGGGGATGGTGGCTTTTAATGCTATTGAGTGTGGTTGTATTGATTGCCCTCATTGTTTTCATAAAACGTCGAATTGCATTCAACAGACCTCGCAAGGAAGCATTAAAGGCATTAGGGACAATATCAGAGCATGCCGATGATTGGCCTGTTCAGTTAAATACATTATTGAAGCGAACCGCCCTTTCCTACTTTCCCAAAGAACGCATCAGTAGCCTGCATACTCAGCAGTGTCGAGATTTTCTGTTAGCTTCGTGTCCTAAAAACGCGCAAGCCCTTAATGAAGGCTTGACTGCGTTACATGCAAACCTTTATCGAAATAGTGCACAGCATACTGATTTTGCTGTCTCTCATGATGCTGTAAAAATGTGGATTAAAAACGCAACATTTCCAAGGCAACATCGTATTCCGTCGTTTTTAGAGGCAACATCATAATGCTGGATTTCAATTGGTGGTGGGCATTTCTTGCGCTGCCTTTGCCCTTGATAGTGAGGTTTCTAGTACCTGAGGCGTCAGAACCTTCTTTGGCTGCTCTTCGAGTGCCTAGACTGCGTCCCGAGCAACATAATGAAGACCGAACGA
>CENT01097850.1_pt1 | contig 34158 bp, 30 predicted proteins | sample 530141 | NCBI WGS metagenome assembly CENT01 (sample SAMEA2591074, study PRJEB7988) | marine metagenome | isolation source: saline water (ENVO:00002010), including | reverse complement strand
GTTATTTTAACTCAAATAAAGTAGGTTGAATGACCATATTACGTACAATGCCGCCCCTCATATTTTAGATTCCAACCAGCAGCGCTTCCTCATTACTTTGGCAGAAAAACTGATTTCCAACCTTAGAATGCAAATAGGCAAAATTAATCACCATGGCACAACTTTATTTTTATTATTCTGCAATGAATGCAGGAAAATCCACTTCTCTTCTCCAATCTGCATATAACTACCGTGAGCGCGGTATGCACTCAATTATTTATACTGCAGGTCTTGATGACCGTTACGGCATTGGAAAAGTCACTTCACGAATTGGCTTGCAGGCTGATGCAAAACTCTATAGCAAAGACGATGATTTGTTCGCCTCAATTAAGCAAGACGAACAAGAATGCCCCCTCGACTGTATTTTTATTGATGAAGCACAATTTCTAACTAAAGAGCAGGTTCGCCAATTGGTCGAAGTGGTTGATGAGCTTGATGTGCCAGTGTTGGCTTACGGGTTGCGCACAGATTTCTTGGGTGAAACCTTTGAGGGCAGTCATTATCTTCTTGCGTGGGCCGATAAGCTGTTCGAGCTAAAAACCGTTTGTCATTGCGGTCGAAAAGCGAATTTTGTGGTACGACTGGATGAACAGGGCAACGCTGTTACAGGTGGAGACCAAGTTCAAATAGGCGGAAACGACACCTACGAGTCTATGTGCCGTAAGCACTTCAAAGCATTGGTGTGGAACGCCTGAGCATGCTGATACCGTGAGCGAATTACAGATAGCTGTAATTCGCTCACGGTATATCGTAATTAGCTGCGAATGATTAACTGCGAATGGTTTCGCCCAGTTTTAAATCAAAGGGCAGTATTTGCTTGCGTGACTCACCAGAGAGTAACGCATTAGCGGCGGCCTCACCCTTAGCTACGCTAGACTGACAAACCGTTGTTAAATGCGGCCTAGCTCTATCCGCTTCCTCAATGCCATCAAAACCTGTGATTTTGAGTTCGTTTGGCACATCAATGCCCATCGCTAGCGCGCTGTGCAACAACTCTAATGCAATGATATCACTCATACATAGCACCGTATTCGGTCGCGGCGAGCTCATAAGCACTTCTTTCGCTGCCTGTCGGGCGTAGCTTCTGTCACTTTCCGGAAGGTGCCAAATCCATTCATTGTTTATCTCAATGCCCTGCTCTTTCGCAGCGCGCACATAGCCATCTAAACGGCGATGTGAGATTGAGCTATTCACATCAATCAAGGGGCTATCGTAAATTCTGCAGGTGGTAGGTGAGTCAATTAACCGCAAACCAAGTATGGCTACAATGTCATTTTCATCGATTGCAGCTTTGGCAACTTCATACGCCGCGTTTTCGTTATCGATATTTATAGAAGGCACATCATCGATATCAAAATCTACAGTAATGGCTGGCTTAGACTGAGCTGCAATTTCTTGCGCTAGTCTATAATTTCGCGGTGCGCCGTAGCAGATAAATCCATCCACAAAGTCCACTACATCTAAAATACTGTTTGAATCACCCGCGTAGAGAAGCAAGTGCTTGCCCTGTTGCTGAAGCGTTGTGGATACGCCTTTTATAAACGTACTGGCTACCGGGTCACTCACCATATAGGCAATGCTGTCTGCAAGTACAAGTGCAACAATGTTTGACGTACCCTTACGTAAAATTTGTGCGGCCTTGTTTGGCCCTGAATAGCCTATGCGTTCGCACTGCGCGAGTATTTCTTCTCGTTTCCCTTTTGATAATTGATCGGGACGATTGAAGGCATTTGAAATAGTAGCGGTTGATACGCCAAGTTGTTGTGCGACATCTTTAAGCGTTAACTTGGTCTTTTTCATTGTAAGTCACTCACTGTGCGAATCTTAATCGATAACTGCTATGGCAATGTTATATCACCCTATCGAGCAGGGCTTCGCACAATACTAACATTAACTTAAACGTTTAACCCTACCAAATTAACGAGTTCATAACCAAAACTTAAACTTTTTGCGCAAACTTAACAAAAGTTTGAAACGTCCGATGAGCACTACCGGGTACCAAATATTTTATCTCCGGCGTCGCCTAAGCCTGGCAAGATATAACCATTCTCATCAAGGCGCTCATCGATAGCCGCGGTAAAAATATCAACATCGGGGTGCTTATCTACTACGCTTTTGATTCCCTCTGGAGCCGCAACGAGAAATAATCCCATGATGTTTTTACACCCTTTTTCTTTGAGCAAATCGATAGTAGAAATTAAGGTGCCGCCGGTGGCCAGCATGGGGTCGACAATAAGTGCCGTCCGCTCATCAATATTTTTTACCACCTTATCGAAGTACGCAACCGGTTGAAGAGTTTCTTCGTCTCGATACAGTCCTACCACACTTATTTTGGCATTAGGGATAAGCTCTAACACCCCTTCCAGCATACCTAAGCCGGCGCGCAAAATTGGCACCACAGTAATTTTTTTGCCTTTGATCTGCTTTACCTCAACTTGGTCGCCAGACCAGCTTTCTATAGTCGCGCGCTCTGTAGGTAGCGTTCGCGTTGCCTCGTAAGTTAATAGGTTACCTACTTCTGACGCCAATTCGCGAAAATCTTTACTGCTAACATTAGCGTTTCTCATTAGCCCCAATTTATGAGCAATAAGGGGGTGCGTAATTTCATGAACAGCCATAGTGAGTTCCTAAATAGATAATTAACATCTTACTATAGTAAATGTTATCGCATGCTCTGTCGCGGTTTACGCAAAATCCAGTGTTCCGCCATCGGGTAAAGTCACCTCTATGGTTAAACTTCCGCCAACGGCAGCTAAATACGCAGCCGCTCGTTGCAAAGACACATCTTGAATGCGCTTAGATTCAAGTTTACTTACCCCCGATGCAGTCACTGATAGCGCCATGGCCACCACTTCTTGTTTAACACGATGCTGTTTTCTGATGTCGCCTAATGTAAGTTCTTTCATTCTTTTTACCGATAAATTGAGGGCATTAAAAAAGCCCAGTTGGTTCACACCTTCTGGGCTTTTGCAAAACGTTCTTACCAATGCCCAGAAGCGAATACTTGCCCCTGAACAACACGCGTCAGGTGCGGTCAGTAGATAAAATTATAAAAATAAGATAGTGAAACGTTTTGCATGATAATTCTCTTATATCTTTGGGTTTGGGCTTGGCTTTAAAAAACTATTTTATGGCTACTCACTACGCGAGTACTTTATTACCGCTCAACGTATTTGTGCTGGCTCGATAAGTCTGGGTGTAATCACCAGCTTATTTTCCTATTCGCCCAAGCGTGTTGGCGGCTTAATTAACACTTATAGTTAAACATACCATCACTGCTGGCAATAACAACTGCTTTCCTAATAGGAAAGTAGATAACATCGTATTTGGGCAACTGCAGCGCTCTAACTATCCCTTAAAATGCAGTGCCAATATTCGCGCTTTTTAGCTTAGCTAAAAATGCAGGAACCTCTGCACTGCCCTCTTCGGGTGACCAAGGTGCAAACCCTTTATCTTCGGTAACATCGTAAGGGCCTTGCTTTACTTCCATAAAGACCACAGGCTCAAAACATACTGTGGCATGCCAGGTGTGCGGCGGAATCTCTAACCCTGAACATTCCCCACCTGCTTCCAAGGTAATACGGTTGGTCACAGCGCCGTGCTCATCAAAAAATAATAGGTCTAAGGCCCCTTCAACTACCATAAAAAATTCCCACTTATGGCGTTGAATATGCTGGTGAGGCCTCACATAAGAGTCGGGAAGCATAGCAATGAATAAGCGCTGCACTATATCGTCGTAAGACTGATGTACATTTAAGTTTGCCCGTTTACGCCGGCTTTTTGCAGCCTCATTTTTCAATAAAGCGAAAGCGGCGCGGTCAATTAGTTGCACATTATTCATTGCATTCCCTCGTCGTTGAAAGGTGAACTGACCTTAGCTATTGATTTAGCTACTGTATTCGTTGTTTAGTGCTACAATTTGTCATTGATATGACTTGTCTTACAAGAATAAAAAAACGAGCATTACGCTCGTTCTTTTTAAAACCTACTAGAGCGCGCATAGCTGTGTACGCGCTAGATTGTGCTTACCTTTGCGCAAGCGCTAGCTTATTATGCCTTAAACGATGATAACCCATCCATTAGCACGGTCTTGAGCTCTTGCCCCTCTTCCGTATCAAGGTAAGTCTTAACGCTTTCAACAATTTGCGCAATTTGCTGAGTATCGAGACCTAGTGAGTCGAATTGCTTTTTCAATTCGTTCATATTAGAAAAAGATTCGCTGTATCCAGCCGCCTTATCCAGCAAGCCACCAAGAGAGCCTTTACTGCTCATCTCACTCACATCAGGTGCCGCCGCAAGCAGGCTGTCTAAATTAGGCAGGTTCGATTTAAGCGTGTTGATTTGCTCTGCTGAGATATTTTTTTCAGCATAGCTAAATAGCGCCGCTAAACTTCCCTTCACTTGTTCAGAAGTCATACCCGTTGCATCTTCAACTGAGGCCATCATTCCTTCAATTGTTGGGCCTGTCACTTCGTCGCCTTCAGCGGCCAATCCTAAAAAGTCTTTGATTGAATCTAGCCAACCTTCTGCCTGTGCCTGTGGTGCAACAACTAGCATTGACGCTAAAGCAAGCGCGTATACACGTTTCATAATTTTTCCCTGATAATTAATATTGCCGATAGGGTAAAACAAAACGCGTAAACACACTATTAGCTTTACGTATGATTTACGTTTAACTTTCTATACGTAACCTCATGGCTTCTTTTTTAGGTAATTGATTGCATCTATTAATGCTACCGCTGTGCCACCTCTAACCAGCCACCTTCGATACTTTTTACGACTTTATCTGAATGACAAAAAACGGGAATGGCCCAGCTATCGCCCGTTTCATCAGACTGAATGCGGCTGTCTGGCCACGTGTACGCCGAGTAGGACGACAGTAACACCCAGCTATTTTTGGTATCAGAAGCCTCTGCATTTTTAGATTCCATATCATTAACCGCTACACCATAGGGCTTTCTTCCCAATGCTTTCCAACCAGTACTAGCGGTATTAGCTTCAACACCTTTTGGGCTAAATCGAAGCATAGGCTCATCTTGCTTATCGAGAACCACCATATGATGGTCTCCGGTATAACTCACTCTAATTGCACTATCGACGCCAGGTATGATCATTGCGCTGAGGTTGGCAATAGGCGCAGCGCTGTTATCTAGCGTCACTAGCGTGCGCGTTTCTGGTGGGTTCAGCGATTTGAAATAGCCATCAATCATTTGGCGCTCGCCATCTACCGCAATGCCTATTTGCCACTCATCGGCGTGTTCGTCACTTTTAACAAGCCGTTGATCGTACCAGCCATAATAGTTATTTTTACTCACTTGAGTCCATTTTGCCTCTATATTTCCATCTTTCACCCACTCAGGCAGAGGTCTTGGACCCGCAGTTTGAACCTTAAACCACATAGGATGATCCCAATTTGCAAACACTCCCTGCTGAGTGATGCGAATAAACGGGGTGTTGTCCTCTGCGAGAACCTCCAACCTTCCTTCGCCTGCGTAAGCGATAAGAATTTCGTTGCCCAGTGGTGAGCTTTGTATTTGCGTTACCACATGACTGTTTTTACTTGTATTTAGCACTGGTTGCCATTCTCCATCCACCTGGCTACTGCCGTGCGCAGAGATAGTCTGAGAAAACACAATGAGCAATAAACTTATTAGACGTAGTTTCATAACTCCCCCTTATCGGCATACGTTAGAGAGTGAACCGGTAACGCTAATGGTCTTTGATTCAGACGGAACCAAATTACCTTCATCATCTCGTGCGTTAACAAACAGCATGTAATCGCCAGGCGGCACAACGGCCTGCTCTTTTGGCATTTGTACTACGATTCTGCCGCTTCTATGACGCACAATAGGTAATTCCACGCTTCGTTGGTCACCGTCTATGAGGTGTGTAATATTCGTGCGGCGTACTAGCACAACAGACTCGATACGTTGGTTCATGGTGGTGGTGGCAGCGTTACTGTTTTTAAGTCCAATTCTGAACCGCTCGCCTATATGCACCGACTTACTTCCTTTGCCAATTGAGGGGCGATCGCCAAACATGTAGGGCGGCTTATAGATTTCAAAAGAAGGGTCACGTCCGTCATTAGGCGAGAAGCCTGGCAAGGTAACGCTATAAGCATAGGCTGTATTAATGGGTGCATGACCACCAATTAACACACTTCCATCGGGCAATAACGCTGCTGAGTTATGATAAGTACGCGGGCGGTTTTGTTTTGCAACCTTTCTAAACGTTTCAGTTTCAGGGTCGAATATTTCGGCCTCTAAAATTGGCACGCCAGAACCAGGAAGTACCACCTCGTCTCTGTCTGCACCCGATACCACTAATACTTCACCGGTAGGCAGTAACACACCGGTGCCATACCAGCGTCCTTGCGACAAACTCCCTGTCGAGCGAGAGTCATACAGCATAGTCTCTCCGTCTATGGTTACTGAGTCGATTCGCGCTAGGTTTGTACCTAAATAAAGCCCAGGGCTAGTGGCTGCAACGCCGGTTAATACGCCACCAGCGGTTAAAAACTCTGCCTTACTGTACTTGCCATTTTCATCGGGCTTAAGTGGCATCATCATAGAAAATGTAGAGCCTCTGAAACCTGCGCCCAATACAGACTGCACGTCTGCTAGTTTGTAGGGGTCGTCAATAATCGGTGTTAAGGCGTCAAAAGGATTGGCAATAAACTCTTCAGTTAAGCCGCTAAGCAGCCCGCTAAGTGATTTATCTGCTTCGGTATTGGTAATGTTAAGTAGACTGGTTAAATCACTCACGCCCGCCTCGCTTAAATGCAAAGGTAGACCAGCAAACCCTAAGTCGGCCCAGGTTTGCGACTTTGGATCGTAGGCCGCTACAATATTCCAAAGTGCTTGATCGTAGCCTTGCCCGAAGGGATTAAATGCTTGCCCGCCACCGTTGTAAAAAACATGTCCATTGGGCAAAAGATGTAAGCGTGGGTATAGCGGCAATGAACGCTCAGCTAAAGCCCCATTGTCGGTCCACTCTCCACATGAGGTATCGTAGGTTTCAGTTACCGTTACGTTTCTACCCGATGTTTCAGGGCGAGTTAAATACACTGGCTTTACAAGCTTGGTAACACCACTGGCTACAAGTACGTTACCGTTTGCCAGTGACACCGTGCTTGGGTACCAGCGTCCAAAATTCATATCGCCGGTTTTGCGCCAGCTATTATCGTCAGGATTAAAAATTCGGCTATTTTTAAGGCCTTCTAACTCAGACAAGCCAAAGTTAATCGGCTGGCCTAAAAGCTCGGTATTCACCCCAGGCTCATGATAATAATCCGTGCCGCCAACCGCCATCAGTTCGCCGTTTGGCAAGCCCACTAAATCTGCGCAAAAGAGCGCGCCGTCGTTGTTGGTTCTATCGTCATCCGTGCCCAAATCGATATCAATAGGATTGCCGAGAAAGCCCGAAATATCGCCGATAAGGGTTTCTGAGTCGTTGCCATCAGGATTGGCACCTGCATCAACAGGCGACGGGGCAATCCAACTCGCGCTACCGTTTTTCATCGTCAGCACGCGTGTTTGATCGTTTACAATTGCTGAGCCAATTTCTAGAAGCGCATTGTATTCAACGTTTTCTGTACCCTCAAGGGCATTGAAATACAAAATACGGCCATCATTGAGCAGTGCCAGACTTCCCGCTGCAGGTTTACATTTTAATACCCCTTCATCATTCTCTTCGCACTTTCCATTGTCAGGATAGTTATTAAGCGGGTTTTTAATGTTGGTATTGTTTTGATCGGCAAACTCGCCAGTTACTAGCGGCTCTTCGAATGGATTAGTAAATACCCCTTTTTGTTTACATATTTGTTCGCTGACGCATTCGGGGGTGACAATGGGCACCTTTCCTTTATTGCGATCTGCTAATGCAAAATGGGAGGTAATACTTAAAGAGAGTAGTGTTAATGCGGGTACAAGTGATGGACGTGTCTTCATTTTTGGCATCCTGTTATTTTAGGTTTACATGCTGTCAAACAACGGCAAAACTCGCCCAAATTGTTAACAACATGTAAACCAAACGACTCGCGTTTCAGGTTGGATGCAAAAAAATAAAAAATTTTAAAAATGCATTAAAAACGGCTTTGGCTATTTAGACTTTTTCATGCGGCGACTTTGCTCTTCACGCTTCTCTTCGCGTTTCTCTTTGCGGTCTTTTTTGTCGGGTGTTAAAGAGCCCGTTTTGAATTTCTGCTTACGCTTGGCCTTTGCCTCTGCTTTTTTCTTAGCCGCTTCTTCTATTTCTATTTGTTCTGCCACGAGCATTTCAGGTGTTTCAAGGGTTATGCGACCTAATTTGCCAGACTGAAGTTCTTTTAACAGTATTTCACAAATTTTATGAAGATTTACGCGCCCACCGGCCATGATGGCACCGCGACTTTTGGCTGCTGCTTCTAGAAACTCAATCTCGGTATCTGGCAGTTCATCAAGCTTATACCGCTCTTTTAAAACGTCAGGATAAGCCTTTATTAAGTAATCGGCGGCAAAAAAGCCAACGTCATCGTATTCCATGGCCGTATTTTTTACTGCACCTGAGGAGGCTAAACGATAGATAGAATGTGGGTTTTCGAGTTTCGGCCATAGCACCCCTGGAGTATCGAACAAAATAATACCGCTCCCTAGGTTTATGCGCTGCTGACTTTTTGTGACGGCAGGCTCGTTACCTGTTTTTGCGATAATTCGATCGGCAAGAATGTTAATAAGCGTAGACTTTCCAACATTAGGTATACCAGTGATCATCGCTTTAATCACTTTAGCCTGACCATCTTTATGAGAGCATATGCTGCGGATAAGCTGCATAAGTTGCTTACTGTTACCAGGGTTATCGCTTGATGTGGTAATGGTTTTAACGCCGCGCTCTTTTTCTAAGCTTTCTTGCCAACGGGCCGTTATCTCTGGGTCGGCTAAGTCATACTTATTCAAGATTTTAATACAGGGTTTATCGCCGCGTATTTTGGCAATTTCAGGGTTCTCACTTGAAAAAGGAATTCGTGCATCAAGCACTTCGATAAGTATGTCTACCTGGCTGAGCGACTCTTTTATTTCTTTAAGCGCTTTGTGCATATGACCGGGAAACCACTGAAGAGCCATGCGTTATTCCTATGTGTTTATTGGGGGCTGAAAAAATATAAGTGACAATGAATGCAACCAAAACGCTGCAAGCAGCTAAGGGCGTGTTGCTCTTTGCTGAACAAGTTTTGGGCTGTGAGCTATTTACTCTGCGTTGAATGGTTTCGATTTAGCCCGCTAGACCTTCAACCATTCGCCTTGTTTAAATAGCTCACAGACCGCTGCAAAAATGTACAGCAAAGATCAACACGCCCTAATCAAAAATCGCGATTGTGCTTTGGCGTTTAGTTAACATGATAGCTCGTAAGCACAAATATTCACCGCACTAGCAAGGTTCAAGGAATCTATTTTACCACTGCCCGGTATTGTAAATGCAGTCGCGTTTAGACGCTTCACATCCTCAGTAGGTACACCACGAGCTTCATTGCCAAAAAGGTAACATTCGAAGTGAGCAAAGCTCTCGGATTTGACCTCTTGCCCGCGCATGTCTAAATAAGCGAACTGAGAGAATCGTGATGTTAAGCTTTCAAGTGGAACGTTAAGCTCCATATCAGCGTGAAAGATTGCCCCCATACTCGACCTAACCACTTTAGAGTTAAACGGGTCCACACTATTAGGGCTTAGCAACAGCTTAAACTGCCCAAACCAAGCTAGCGTACGCAATATTGTACCAAGGTTGCCGGGGTCTTGTACCTCATAAAGATAAATACAGCGCTTTGAATTGGCGCTGCTTACCGACTTTTGCATCTGCTCGTCTGCATTTGCATTCTGCCGCGGCGCTTCTTCAGATAGCGAACCAGTTACTGAATTGAGTTCTGAATTGAGCTCTGAATTGAGTACCAAAGGAAGCGGCACCCTAGCGATAATCCCCTGAGGTGATTTTGTATCGCTTATTTGCTGCATTTGCACTGAGGTGACTGTTTGAACCTGGATGACATCATCGCTAAGTAATGGCGCATAATCTGCCTTAGCAGAGTAAAGCCACGCTTCATACTCTGAGGTAACGTATACCGTCAACGTGTTTTTAGGCGCCGACTTCAATAACTCTAAGATCAGATGTTCACCTTCCACCAAATAATAACCGAACTGGGTTCGATACTTTTTTTGGTGTAGCTTTTTTACATCGCTTAGCTTCATTGACTCATGCTCCAGAGTTCATAATAGACACACGATTTAAAATAGGTGCGCCGCCTGAGGGCGCAAGTTTAAGTTATGTGGGTAAAAACTCAAGGTGAGAATGAGGGCACCTTAAAATTTATCACTCACTTCGCATCTAAATCCGATTTTGGTATTCACCTTCTTCATTTCCGTTAAGCCTTACACAAATGTAACCCTGCAAGATGTCTCTTTTTTGTATGCTTCAGATTAATGGCCCTAACACTTATAACTTGCAGTGCATTTCACTACAGCGCTCATAACTGCAGCGCTCGTAACTACACTGCGTATAACTTCAATGCTAATAGCTTCAATGTTAAATAATTCTGTGAAAAGTAAACGCCCGCAATGACTGTTAAAACACACTTCCATGCATCGACATCTGCGTCGACAACTGCTGCCATTAACGCAAAAGATGAAAATTCTGAGCGCGCAATGGCGATAGCGTCATATTTGGAATTCACCAAAATCCTATTGCCAACTATGGCCAAGGCGGCAAACAAACTCAATACATGGCCCATACAAAACGATCACTGCTTTCAAAGGGTGGTGCTAGATACGATTTGCCAAGCCCCGTGGTATGACGTTATTCCATCTCCGGCTTATAAAAATCTATCTTTGGAGCAAGCGCGAGCAGCAAAAGCGCTTTGTGAAAAGATAGCGAATAACCAAGTGTGCCTAACCACGTTAAATAATAAGTCAAAGGCATGGAGAAACAAGCAAGCTAAGTTCGATTTTTAGGCTCTTTTTCACGTGACGAGGGGGGAAACTATGCCGCAACGAACATCACCAAAAGATGCATCAAGAATTCATCGCGCAGAAGATTTGGAAGACGTGGTAGTCGACAAGCGTGCTCAGTGGAGAGCCAATGGTGCAAAGGCGCGACGAAGACAGCGTCGGTACAAAAAGAAAGTGATTACATCTTTGGTACAAGACATTTATGAAAATGAAGCATTTGATTAGCAACTCGATGCAACGTATGCTCAATGCAGGTTCTGGTAATACCAGTTTACGTAATTTGTAAAGGGCATAACACTTATGGCTTTCGATTTTAACATTGAGAACGACATTGCAGTAATCACCTTTGATGACGGCAAAGTAAATGCAGTGGGATTTGATTTAATAGAGAAATTTAATACTGCACTTGATGAAGCAGAAAAGAGCGCAAACGCTGTGGTATTTCATGGCGGAGAGGGAAAGTTCTGCGGCGGTTTCGACCTTTCTGTGATGAAAGGCGATGATAAAGCCGAGCAGCTTAGGCTTGTTCAAGCTGGAGCAGACCTTATCGTACGTTTGTACGGTTTTCCACTGCCGGTGATCGTTGCGGCTGAAGGCCACAGTATTGCATTAGGCGCTATTATGCTAATGGCGGCAGATTTGCGTATAGGTAAAGACGGCGGCACAAAGTACGGGCTAAACGAAACGGCCATTGGCATGGTGCTGCCCGCATTTGGTATGGAGCTCGCCAAAGCAAGGTTGGCACTCACATCACAAACCGAAGCGTTACTATTTTCGCGAATATTTGAAGGTAAAGACGCGGTGAAGGCGGGCTTTTTAGACGCGGCCGTACCTCAAGATCAAGTGCTTCGCACTGCCCTTGGTTATGCTGAAAAGCTCAAAATGCTTCCTCGCACTGCATTTGCCGAATCAAAAATACAGCTTAGAAAAGGCACCATTGCCAACATGAAAGGCTAACTCAAATGTTAAGAGTGATAACGCTAAATACGCTCAATCGTTATCACTGCCTGCTTTTCTGCTTTTTCGATGCCTTCTTTAGACCAGTTGAGCCAGTCACTCAGTCCTTTTGTTGTGTGAACAAACGCGGTGCCATTGCGACCGGTTTCTTTTATTCTATACAACGCCAAATCGGTTAACAGCATGGAGTGTTCCCACTGATGTAAGTCGGTTTGCGAGTTTTCCCAAGGAAGCCAAACTGCACCTATGGACATGGTTATCGGCGAAGGAAGGCCAAGCTTGTAATGCAAGTTGGTGAGCGCATCATGAAGCCTGTAGTTAAGCGCCTTAAAACTTTGCTTTTTGATGGTAGGAACAATGAGTAAGAATTCTTCTCCGCCCCAACGCAACAGACAATCCTCCGGTCGACTAACACTTTCTATGGCATCGGCAACATACGTCAGCACGCTGTCGCCTTTGTCATGACCAAATTCGTCATTGATGCGTTTAAAGTTATCTAAGTCAATAAGAAACAACGCGCAAATGTCTTCCGGTGCTTCTTTACCTGTATGCTTGCCATCAGCGTTTTTATAACCAATTTGTCGTGCATTGATAGCGTCAAAGAGCTTAGGTAAATAATCTTTTATCGCTCTTCTATTGCTAAGCCCAGTTAACGGATCGGTATTGGCCACCTGTCTAAGCGCGTTATTTTTTTGCTCTAGCTCTTTGTTCACTCTCTCGTAAGCTAGGGTGCGTTCTTCAACCATTTTTTCTAGCACGTCGTTTCTTTTCATCAGTGCTCGCGTACGCACCGAAAACAACAGCCATCCAACAAAGAGAATGACAACTACCGCGACGCCTCGCGCCCACCAGGTTTCCCACCAGTAAGGCGCAACGTTTATCGATAGTGTGGTGGGCGGTAACCACTCATCGCTGCCTAGTTTCGCAGATACCTCAAAAACGAATTCACCCGACGGTAGGTTGGTAAAATAAGCCAGCTCTCGTTGTCCTGCATACACCCAGCTGCTGTCGCCCTTGGTAAGCCTATATCGATATTGCGGTACCTCTTCTCCAGCAAATATTGGCATGGTGTACGCCACTTCTAAATTACGTTCGTTGGTAATTTCGATAGTTGAAGAGGCAAAGGTGAAGCGTTCGCCATTTTGATACACGCCGGAGATAACTACTGGCGAGAGCATTGGTTGGCGTTTAATAGTATCAACCGACAGCACGCCTGCTAATGTTGGATAATAGAGTTTGTTGTTAAAAACGACGCCTCGGTTATTTCCCGCGCCATTGCAACATCGAATGTCTTTTCTTGACGTAAACGTGCCGTCGTCTCTTAGTACGATATGCCGTTGTACTTGCTGTTTATAAAGACCCGATAAGTCCACAGAAAATATACCGCTTGCGCCTGAAACCCACAGTTGGTTTGCCGCAATATTGATATTGAACAGGTTTTGAAATGGCAGTCCATTTTTAATGGTGTATTGTGTCCAATTGCCTTTTTTATTTTTTTGGAACAGGCCATCGCCATAAGTAGCAAAAAAGAGGTGTCCATTAGGCGACTCAGCGATATTCGATACAAAGGCACTGCTTATGCCAGCCATGTTTACTTGTTGCCATTGACTAGTGTTGTTGCCGCTGTCTAGATTGGCGCTATATAATCCTGATTCAGTTCCTACCCATAGCGACCCCGTCTTTGAACGATGGATACTGCGAACAGACTGAGAGGCAAAATAAATCACCTCAATAAAGCTGTCGTCTTGTTGTTTAAATAGCCCGTTATTTGTCCCCAACCAAAGGGAATTCCCGTCTTTGTATAGGGTATTTATTTGATAACCTTCAAAACCGCTTACCGGCATAACCGCTGATGTTTCAGTATTGACACGGTATAAGCCGTTGCGTGTGCCTACCCACATTGTCCCGTTATCAATCTGTAAACTGTATGCATCATTTCCGTTTAACGCGCTTGGGGGAATAACCAACTGCCACTGCTCATCGTCAATGCGCTTATATACCCCCATACTTGAAGCAGCGTACACACTATCGTCAACAAAGAATGACCATGCCCTTGCCTTTGCAAATGACTGACCCGCCGCTTGTCGAGTAATAGCCGATGGCCAAAGTAGTACAAGGCCGTTAGCCTTCGTACCAAGCAATGTGAGTTCATCACCTTGAAACAGCGTAAGCACGTCTTTCACCAAAGACGGCGTCACTACGTGATCCCAAGACTCCTCAAGAGTGCCTTTTACTGGGCTAACGTTATATGCCTTGCCGTCCATTGTAAGAAGAAGTGGATAACCGCTGTTACTTAACGTTAGTTTGTGTATTTCGTAAGAGGTAACTTGGGGAGTCTCGGTGAGAGAGCAATTGTCTGCTGAGTGCATAAACGAGCGAAGACGTTTGTCTTCAAGAATATAAACACGTTGATTTGCTGCCTGAAGCTGAGCGTATTCTCGCTCACGTGTTAGAGGGTATTCACAGGTGGTGTTTGTCGCAGCATCAAAATAAATGAGTGTTTTATCGACGTTTAAAAGCCATATGCTATTACCGTCTATGCTAGCGGCACTGAGCTTTGCTTGCTGCTGTAGCAGCTGTTCTTGGTGCTTTTGCTGTTCTGGATACTGTTGTATTGGAGACTGTTGTTCTGGAGACTGTTGTTTTAAGTGCTGCTCGTTTTGCTCTGAGTGCTCACTTTGCTCTAAAGCACTCGAAGCAACTAGCTGATTATTCTCTAGTGACCACAGTGACGTCCCGAAAAACCATAATTGCCCGTCTGCAGACTGATCAATATAGGTTATTCTGTCCTGAGACTGCTCAAATTCAACTGCCTTAAACGCGCCCTTAGAATAACTCACTACGCCGCTGGCGGTCGCTATCCATAGCTTTCCTGCATTATCTACAAAGAGATACTCAATCCAATTTGAAGGAAGCGAAGGCTCATTGATGGTATTTAAAATTTCAAACTTTCTGCCATCAAACCGAGCCAATCCATTTTCAGTGCCTAACCAAAAAAAACCATCGGTATCTTGGGCAATAGCATGAACTGATATTTGGGGGAGACCATCGGTGACGATGCGCTGTCCTTTTTCCAATGCTTGTGCATTTGATACCTGCCAGCGCTCACTGCGATAATCTTCTGATGCCAACGCATTGATTGATTTTGTGCAAAGCAGAATCACTATCAGCAATAAAAAAGTAATACTATGGAGGTGTATTGAGCGTAAAAGCCCATTTAAACGAGAGAACATCTGGCCCCACTGTAGGCTAACTATCGTAAACGCTAAATAAATAAAAAAGAGTTATGCACAATTTACTCACTCATCTTGTTTGCTGAATAAACCGTGTGCTAATAAACGATAATTGTTCACCAGCCTCAGGTTGTCAATTGTAAACGCAGTAAGTGGTCTATTTAATTTTCCACTTGCACTGGCCTCTTAAGTTTCAATTGACAATGTTTCAAATGAGTATGTTTCAAACCAGCAGCCATTAAATTACGGCTATGCAAAGCGCCAGGCAATAAACCGACTTTGTTTATTGCCCTGCCCCATGTTCACTACTCTTATCTGTGTGGCACGGTTATACGCTAGGCTTTTTTCGATAGGCTTTATGTGCTCAGACTTAGACACTAAACACGTAAACCAGGTGACGTTTTGCTTAAACTCAACGCTCTCCTTTATCATTCGTTGAATAAACGCTAATTCACCTCCCTCACACCACAGCTCGTTAGCCTGGCCTGCAAAGTTCAAACTCGTCTTAGCATGTGATTTTTTTCCAGCCTCGGCACGGGTATTTTTGCCCGAGCGCTTTGCTCTGTTCGCGGCTAAATTTTTATTTTTACGGGCACTACCGGCAAGCGCATCTTGTGCAGATTTATGAAACGGAGGGTTGCACATGGTAAACGTAAAATGGTCATCGTCACCAATTATTCCCGCGAATATGTTGTCAGTTTGCAGCTGTCTTCTTATCTCAATACGCGACTGCAGCGGGCTATTATTTCTCACTATTGCCGACGCATTATCAAAAGCGACTTCATCAATATCGCTTCCTACAAACGACCAATCATAAACTTGCGATCCAATAATGGGATAGATAGCGTTAGCGCCTACACCTATATCAAGCCCTCTCACTTTATTGCCAAGCAGCGCTTTTACGTTATTCACGCTTTTTAATGCACTCACCTTTGTTTGATTGTCGCTCGCATCTCTTTTCAATGTCTCTGGCATCTTTTGAGAATCAACGAGAAGGTCGGCTATACCATGGATATAGTCTGCACGACCCGGAATAGGCGGACAAAGGTAGCCTTTTGGCAGCCGCCACTGATTAACGTTGTAATAGTGCGCCAGTAACGCTGCGTTTAATGTAATAACAGCCTCAGGACGAGCAAAATCAATACTTTTTTGGCCACTTTTAGCGAGGATAATATGAGGTTTTAATGGAGAAAATGACGCGCAAAGTGCTGCCATGGGGTATCCATCGTTGTGGTAACTGCGAGGATGCATTGTGTTGCTCTTCTAAATAAAGTGCTGAATTGAGGTTTAAGGCGCGTTGATATTATTCTTTGACGGGCAGTTCTAAATTGTACTTTTCATACATCGATTGCAAAACGCCATTGTTCCGTAATATTTCAATTTGGTCATCAAAGTGCCGCTTCAACCGCTGCCCCTGTTCATTATAAACAAAAGACCAATACAGCTTGTATCGCCCAATTGTTCTTACTTTCACCAACGAGCCCTGGTCTGTTTGTTCTTTATCCATCAGCGGGGTGATAATACTGCGCAAATCGACGAAGTAATCTACCTTGCCCTTTTTTAGAAGCGCTAATGCTTGCTCTGCGCTTTCAACCGGAACGCCTTTCGCACTTTTCGGCAATGCTGCATAAAACACATCGTCCTCATAACCCGCTCTGTAAGCACCTACGTTAGAGGATAGATAGTCGCTGTTGAGTGCATCATCATTAAGTAAAACAACATTGATATCTTCGTTAATGACGGGCCACTTAGACTGGTAAAAGGAAGCTGATTTGGGAAGCGAACCGGTAAGGTCTATTTCACCCGTTGCCAGATTTTTGAGTGTTCGTTGCCAGGGGAAATATTCTACACGTAAAGAATACTGAGGCTCTGAGTATATCGCAAACAAAAGCTCGTGATAAAAGCCTGTTCCATCTCTATTGGTATAATTAGGCCAGACATCAGTTCCCCACTTTACTACTGTCGGTTGGGCTTGTGCAGACACATTTCGAGACAGCAATGCTGCGTTTGCCGCCTCTTTTGCTAATGCATAGGTCGGAATAAGTAGGAGAAAAACTAAAACTATCTGTTTCATCTGCAATCACTGCCTAAAACGTGCAATTCAATTCGCTGACGCCGTTTTATGTTAATACTGTACGGTTAGTACTGTATGTCCATATTGTATTTCAATAGTGTGTTTTAATACTATGTTTTAATACTATGTATCAATACTGGGGCTGTTATCACTAATAGCGCTTTTCTAGCTGCACTCTTATTACAACCAGAAACCGTTAGAGTTTATCTGTGTAAGTTTAGCACCTGTTTAGCCAAATAAATGTTTGTTGTATTAGCAGCCAAATCGGCGCAAACCCTTTCATCTTTAACGCAAAAAATACCGCATGCCGATGTAACACAGACTATGCTAACGTAATAAATCGTACCACAAAAAAGGAAAATTATGAGAGCGTTATTAATAGGTATTGTGTTCTTGTCTGCGCTATTGTCGTGCCCATTCGCGTGGTCTCAAGACATATTGTCCATGAAGGAGCGAAGTGATGTCATTGATAACATCATCGCTCAACGTTTTGACACTGTTTTACCTCACATCATGCGACGAGAAAATATCGACATGTGGGTAATTATGTCTCGAGAATACAACGAAGATCCGGTGTTAAAAACAATGCTCCCGTCGACTTGGCTGTCGGCCAGACGACATACTATGTTAGTCATCTATGACCAAGGCGAGGGACAACCCTTAGAGCGATTAGCCGTAGCACGCTATGCGGTTGCTAAAAGTTTTGAAAAAGCCTGGGATAAAGAAGAGCAACCCAATCAATTCAAAGCACTTGCCAACATTATCAAGCAGCGAAACCCTAGCAAGATAGCCATCAATACGTCAGACGCTTTTGCCCTCGCCGACGGCATGACTTCTACCGAAAAAAACCTATTTATGTCAGCGTTACCGAAAGCCTACAAAAACCGTGTGGTATCTGGCGAGAAGCTATCGATTGGGTGGCTTGAAACACGCAGTGACATGGAAATGGAGTTCTATCCCATACTGACGCAAATAGGCCATAAACTTATCGCCACTGCATTTTCAAACACAGTGATCACACCAGGTGTTACCACCACCGATGACGTTGTATGGTGGTTACGAGACAAAACTAACGAGCTTGGGCTTAAAAATTGGTTTCACCCAACAGTATCTATTCAGCGTGCTGACAGTGAAGTATTTGATCAGATTAAGGCCTTCAGCAAGCGACCAGAACAAAATATTATTCAACCTGGCGACCTTATTCACGTTGATTTTGGCATTACCTATTTGCGCTTAAATACCGATCAACAGCAGCATGCCTACATTTTAAAACCTGGTGAAACAGATGCGCCTAAGTACCTGAAAGACGCACTTACAGAGGGTAATAGGTTGCAAGATATTTTAACCACTAATTTTCAGAAAGGTCGTTCAGGCAATGAAATTTTAAAGCGCTCTCGAAGCCAATCCATAGAAGAGAATATAAAGCCCACTATTTATACCCACCCGCTAGGATTACATGGGCATGCAGCAGGCCCAACCATTGGTATGTGGGATGCGCAAGAGGGAGTACCTATACAAGGCGACTATCCTATGTATGAAAATACCGTATATTCAATTGAGCTAAATGCCGCTGTGATGATTGAAGATTGGGGAAAAGAAGTCAGGATTATGCTAGAGGAAGATGCGTTTTTTGACGGTAGTTCGGTATCTTACTTAGACGGGAGACAAACAGAGTTTCATTTAATTTCTTCTGAAGCTATAGAAGATTAATAGCAAGAAGGTGGCCATAAACGTCAGAATAACAGGAGATACAGAATTAGTTGATTGCGCTCTTTGTTTACACTTTTAGTACAGGCGCTTAGTACTGATTGGCCTTATCCTCAACAAACTTTAAAAAGTGAAGTGACGGGCCTTTTGCTTTGAAAGCAAGAGGCCCCGAAACTGATATTGCTAATAGCTTAAATCTGTAAAGCTACGCTAACTTTTACTCGTCAGCAGTGCGAACTTCTACATTTTGAGACTTGTAAGAACGAACGAAGTCGGCAATGTTTTTGTGGTTACAAATAATGTTCTCACCTTTCAAACCATACTTGGTCAACGCTGCATCTTTACCAATCGTTAATGCATCTAAACACGCCTGTGATGCCGCATTATTGTTTTTAGCTACTAGTGCGACTCTCTTGGCATTTTCAGTTACCTGATTATTTCTAAACATATATGCAAACGTTCTCAATGACTCGCCATTACAGCGAACTGATGCACTGAATTCGTCAGCATCAAAACCATTCGCGCGTACTAAGCGAAGCGCTGGCTGATAGCCTTCATTCGCGGCAGTTAAACATGCTTTTGTTTCGATGTTTTGATCCACTGGCTGTAAGCGAACGTCTTTAGCAAAAGACTGAGTAGCAGCAACAGAGAAAAGTAGTGAGATAGCAAATGTAGACAGTTTCATATGTATTCCTATTTTTGTAACTTAATTAGATATTGCGAAAGCAATGACTACATTATGACCAGAAAAATGGATAAATAAAGCACTTTTCGTAATTTAATTACAAAAATAAGTATAAAAACATTCAAATTACGTTAATACTGAAAGTAGTTTACATAAAAGCATCACGTTTATCGTTTTGTTTACAATTGCAGAGGATTCTATTGGTGTTTATAGATGAGTTGGCTTGCGAGTTCGATACTTCTGTCAGTGCTTGAACCTAATACTTGAATCTCTTGCTTTGACTCAATGCTAAATTAGACTACCTACAATAATGCTGCTGGTAACATTATTGTTGTAACTGAACTTTTTACAGCTAAAATTTTAGATGCGTCTGGTCTTTGGGAACAAACGCGTTTTTCAAAGCTAGGCCTTCAATCTCTGTGTTGAATTTAGCTAATAAGATCGTGCATCCAGTTCAACGATGGAAGTGGGTTTTCAGGTTGATAGAAAAGACGGTTAAGCCTGCCTAACAAATTTACAGAGTGATTAGGATCTTTATGCTTCATTCTGTGTGTGCTTTCTGTTTGCAAAAACTCCCAAGGCTGAAGATTCAAATGGTCAATTTCTTCTTGGGTAATTCCTAAAGAAGTGAGCGTTGATAAAATCCGCTCAGTCTTGCTTTCTGCAATTGGTATCAAGGTATTGCTGTACATGTCTATCAAAGGCGCATTAATAGCTTCGAGTGTGTGCTGAATAGCGCTCCACACCATATCATGATCAAACTGCCACCCTCTTGGCGCATAGTACCCCTCTACTTCCCACTCTAATTCAGCGTTACTCACTGCTATGGAACTATCAGCCTCGGGCGAAAAAGATAAATCAGGTTTCGCTCCAATGTTGTAAGCATCTACACTCATGGCAATGCAAATAACAAGGTCGCCGCAGTGGACTTTATTTGTATATAACGCTTCGAATGCAGCTCGCTTTACTCCCATCCACCCATGCACCTTCGAAGGCTGCTCTACAAAATGACGAACGTCGTTAGGCAAATCTTCTCCATAGCGCTCTATGAGTAATGGCAACGGGTTTTGCTCAGGTGCCTCGTCGGGCATCCACACTTCGTATTCTTGGCGATTGTCAGCTTTTCCTCGACTTTTAATACCGTAAGATAGATTCACTGGACGACAAATGCTGCGATCCTCATCTACCTTATGAAAATACTCTGAACGCATTCGCTTTATAAAAGGCGCATCTAAGTTTGCAAGGGCGGCTGTAGGATAACGATACCCAATTTCGCTGTTCTCTACCATGTTGAAAGACGGTATGTGTTTTTCTAGTTTTGCTTTAACACCGCTTAACATTGTCACATTTGGCAACACAATGCTGCGCTCAGGCTCAATGGTCAGCCTTTGCCCATCCTCGGTGATGAACTTTGGCACTTTGTGAAACTCGAAATTCGCAAATCCGAGGAAATCTAAGGCGGTATCGCGATACTGAGATAGCTCAGTAAATAACGATGTGTGATTTCGAATATGTTTAAACAACGGACGAGATGTGGACATACGTATTCCTTATTTTCGCCCTGGCCCTTCTTCTCTTTTAGCCTGGCGAATAATTGTTATCTAATGATAAAAACTGATGCCAAATCTGCGCACCAATATCGTCGTAGTATTTAACTAATTCTGCGAACTCTCTTCGCAGCGACTCATCTATCAAAGGTGAGGGCAACAGTGGGTCGAACACTAACTGATGAAGTGCATTGTCCCCAATTTCAAACGATTCTTTTGTGGCGTCTTCTAATGATAGCGTTGGAAGACGATTTAACGATTCTTTTAGTTCAGTTACGCCCTGCTGATAGCGCTGCTCTAACTCTGCGGTATTCCACAACTTTCGTGTTCGCAAATGTAGCTTTGAATCTAAATCGAATGCGCAAAACACCACTGCCTGTTGACTTAATCCTAGTACCTGCAGCTTTTCTCTAACCACACCTGCACCACCTTGAATGTTTGCAGGTCTGATGTACATATCAGGGAGCAACTTTTTCAACCCAAGAATTTTTAGTGCACGGTCATTCTGTCTAGCCTGTTTCTTATCACTTTTAGCTAGCATATGCGTGTACACCACTACCCAATCACCATTCCAGCTAGGTAGCAGTGAGGTTTCCGCATTTCGCCAGCTATTGATCTCTCTAGCAAAATTTACGCCCTCTTTCCCAAGCTGGTAGTAGCCCCTATCGACAAGCGATAACACGCCAGCGCTGTGTAAACGATTAATAGTGACTCTGATATTATTTTCAGAGATGGCAAAAAGACGACCTACGCGTACGGCACTTGACGCTGTCATTTTTACCTTTGCTCTAGAGCCTAAAAGCTTGAGCAGCAATTTTCTTGCTACTGGCTTTTTTGTTTCCGCTTTATTCAAACTGCTTTTCCCTTCACCTGCACTTGGCACACGCTTTTTTATACTTGCTTTGTTGCAATATATCACTCGTTTAAAGCGCGAGCTTATCAGCGTATCTCAACCACAAATATTACAACTTTTGACTAATTTTATCATTTTATGTAATTTAACAAACAGAAATGCACCGCCAGCTAGGCCAAATGACATGACAGCAACAAACAAATTTCATACCCATGAGTTAGAAAATCAACCTTATGCGCTCCCTGCTTATAACCTTTGGCTAGCTGACCCGCTACTGCAAAGTATGGTGAAACAGCACCATTATCCTTATGTTCCCACACTGCTTGAACAGTTCGGTCAATACAGCGGTCACGTGCAGTTTGAACATGGTGAACTTGCCAACAAAAACAAGCCTATTTTGCATGCGTTTGACCGATATGGACGTAGAACCGACAAAGTAGAGTTTCATCCAAGCTATCATGCTCTGATGGGCTCGGCCATGGAGCATCAAGTTCATTCGTATTCGTGGCAAAACAGCTCAGCAAGTGGAGCTCATGTCATTCGCGCTGCCCTGCTTTATATGCATAGTCAGACTGATGCAGGTACTACCTGCCCGCTAACAATGACCCATGCAGCCGTGCCCGCCATGAGGTACTCAAAGCACATTCCCAAATATTGGCTCGATAAACTGATAAACGGTACGTACGACCCAAGAGAACTCCCCGCATTTGAAAAGAACGGCATTACTGTGGGTATGGGCATGACGGAAAAACAAGGAGGCTCCGATGTAAGGCGTAATACTACCAAAGCTGTGCAACACCCTGACGGCAGCTACGCCATTACCGGACATAAATTCTTTTATTCTGCGCCAATGTGTGATGCCCACCTCGTATTAGCTCAAGCAGAAGGCGGACTAAGCTGCTTTCTTCTCCCTAGGATACTTGAAAGTGGAGAATTAAATCATGTTCGCATCCAGCGCCTTAAAGACAAGCTGGGGGATTGGAGCAACGCATCATCAGAAGTAGAGTTTCAAGAGGCGACGGCTTTTTTACTTGGTGAGGAAGGTCGCGGCGTATCTGTGATCATCGATATGGTATCGCTCACCCGACTCGACTGCATGATTGGCTCTTCCGCTCTTATGAGACAGGCTCTCGTTCAAGCAACACACCACGTTAGCCACCGAGACGCCTTTGGCAATACGCTTATCAACCAACCTCTTATGCAAAATGTGTTGGCAGACCTCACCATCGAGAGCGCGGCGGCTACTGCGCTGACTATGCGAGTAGCAAAGGCCGTTGATGAAAGCGGTATCAACTCTCATGAGGCTGCACTTGCTCGTATTTGCACGGCTATCGGCAAGTACTGGATTTGTAAACGTACCGCAACGTTTGTGAATGAAGCGCAAGAATGTCTCGGTGGTATTGGCTATGTGGAAGAAAACATAATGCCGCGGTTGTACCGCCAAGCGCCGCTAAACTCAATTTGGGAGGGCAGCGGCAATGTGCAATGTTTGGATGTATTGCGGGCCATTGCAAAAGAGCCAGCTACGCAGAAGGCGTTATTTACGGAACTACAAAGTGCTGAAGGACAGAATTCGCATTTCGATGAGTATGTTGCGCAACTCTCTAAAGGGTTTAGCAATACTGAAGCATTGGAAATGCGCAGTCGTTTGTTAACAGAGCAAACGGCGTTGGCACTTCAGGCTTGTGTACTGCTAAATAACGAAGATGCTGAAATACGCAATATTGCACACAGCTTCTGCGATAGCAGGCTGGCCGGCCATCATGGTTTGGCATTTGGTACGTTACCGGCCTCTACGCCATGTGAGGAGATTATTACTGCAGGGGCTTTATCACAAAGAGGCTAAGGTGAAAGCCAGAACCCTTGGGATGCCCTATAGTCAGGAGTATCGACAATGGATTTTAGCGCTTCGTTCACATGCTCTATAACGTTTTCTCCCCACGCATTATTGGTACAACCCACCGCACCCGGTATGGGGGTCTCCCCCAACTCTGTGGTGTAGTAATATTGCAGTTTACTTTCCCCATCGGTAAGCGTGAGATATGTCAGAATAGCTGGATACTCTAATGTAAAATCAATGCGACCATACTTTAATTGGTTGAGCACTCTAGTAGCACTGTCTGCTCCGGCGATTGTTTCAAAACGTGGATTACCTTTCGCGCTTTCAACTATTGTCTGCATCACATCGGGATATTTTCTTGCCACTGGCTTTGCGAATGTTAACTGAGAGTTCTCTACTAAGTGTTTAAAAGAAACTCGACCATCGCTGTCCAGAAAAGGCGCAATAGTTTCAGGAAGGGCAATGACACCAAGGGGTAAATACTCAATATTTGTGTTGGAATAAATCCATTTGCTGCTTCGGGACCTTTTAATCAAACAAGGAAAACAGAGGTTCATATCAGCATCAACCCTTTTACTTATTCTCGAATGAGGCATCCGAACTATAGTGTGTTTTGCTTCTGGCATGTGAGCGATTATCGAGTTAAGCATTACGTCACCTATGCCTTGTGACGCATATTTGCCCTCAAATATATGAAAAGGAGGAGCCGGATTTACTGCCCAGGTTATCGTTACTTTTTCTGTCTTGTCCACCTGCGTTACGTCGCCGCTTGGGGCATCCGCTGCACTGGCGGCGTAGCACATCATAAAAGCAGTCATCGAGAGCAATAGTTTGAACATAAGCCATTTCGAGAAGTTGAAAACGAGCGAATCATTATCGATGTTTAAATTTTCAACAATTATGAATTAGTCTAATCATTCACAAGGTCATTTCCAAAGATCTTGTCATTGATATTGCCAATGATATTGCCATTGATCGGGCAATGAGCGATCCTGTCGATAATAAACCGCAAGTGCTTAGGGAATAAGCCAATCATATTCAACTGATTGCAACAGCCCTTTTAAACGGCAAATGATGATTGACAAAAAATGAGGGGTAAGACGATGAGAGAAAGATTTAGAAAGATCCAACTGCTTTTCTGTTTGATCGCGTTTGGTGGTTTGTTAACCGGCTGTGCTTCTAACGCCCCGTCTTTCAGCGTAGACGAAACACAAGACTTTCAAAGCATTGATAGCTTTCATGTGAAGCCACCGCTAAACAGCGTAAACCCAACCCTTGAAAACGGTATTGCAGAGACTATTGCTAAGGTAATGACAGCAAAAGGGTTAACTGAGGTTTCACAAGATGAAGCTGACGTTCTCATCGGATTTTTCCCTTTTGTAGAATCTAAAGATGACGGCACACGTTTAAACATAGGCCTAGGCAGCGGAACATTTGGACGTTCGGGCGGAATATCGATAGGTAGCGTATTTAGCATTCCTGTTGGAGAGCAATTTACAGAATATCAAAACTTGCAGATAGACGTCACAAAGGAAAACACCTTTGTTTACAGTGCGTCGGGCAGTACTGAAATTAAAGCAAATGATGCGATTACCGTTCAACGGGCGCTAAACGAGCTAGTAAAATCACTTCTCGATAATTACCCAAACACTAAAGATAAATAACAAGCAGATAGCAGTGAATCGCGCTATGCTTGGTATAAAATACAAGACAATAGACATCAAGCAAAAGCAAGTGGGCAAAGACTAAGTTATGGTTGAGCAAAAATCGCTCTCTTTACAGAAAAACCTCACGATAAGGTTGCTGCGCGTATTGCGATACAACAAATCACGAACAGAGCGTGCTTTAAGTTTATTGCCCTTTGAAAACAGACCTCTGTTTCACGTACTGCCATTCTTAATCCACGTTAATCACCCCGATTTACCCGGGTATGTTGAATCGCCTTCTAACGATGTATTAGTGCCATTTGGTATCAACAATTACTCTTTCAGAAAAGATATTGAGATGGCGCTGACGCGCTGTTTTCCTTCACTGCAGTCGTTATTTACTGATATTAAATCTATTTGGCCCCGTCAGCGGTGCATAGACTCGCTGGTTTTAATGGGCAGCATAGGCACAATTGCGCAAACCGACACGTCAGATTTTGATTATTGGGTGTGTGTAAACGGAAAGCAGTTTTCTCCCCAATCCCTCGACTTATTAACTCAAAAACTAAGAGCAATTGAGCAATGGGCTGATAAAAAGTGGGGTACTGAAGTACACTTTTTTCTCTCTGATATCGAGAAGGTAAAACAAAATGACTTTGGCGTTGCAGACGGAGAAAGTGCCGGCTCTGCGCAAGCATTGTTTTTAAAAGCTGAATTTTACAGCACTAACATTGTTGTAGCGGGGAAAGTGCCCTTTTGGTGGCTAACGCCAGAAAAGTCGACCATAAAGCAATACGACGGCATTTTGGGAAACCTTGAAAAAGGAGGCTCCCCCGACTTAGATTGGTTTATGGATTTAGGCCATTTGGAAAAACTTGATGCTGGCGAGCTATTTGGCGCAGCCATATGGCAGTTAGGTAAGGCAATGGATTCGCCATTTAAGTCGCTGCTGAAAATGGCAAAGTTAGAAGTCTATCTTGCTAATATTGGCAGCGAGCAGCCGCTGTGCAACACCCTTAAAAAGCATGTTCACTTGGGCTCTGACGCGCCAGGGAAAGTGACTGATATTGACCCCTATGCGCTTATGTTCAATGAGCTGATCACCCACTACACTGCCTATGGCCAACCCGAAGATATTCTTATTTTACAGCAGTGCTTGTATCTAAAATGTGGATGTAGCCTCAGTCAGCCCTTGTATGAGGGAGAAACACCTAACTTTAAACGACGAATTATGGCCGCCTATGCAAAAAGCTGGGGCTGGAGCAGAAAGTCATTAGAGCACCTTGATAATATTCAACAATGGAACTTTAACGAGCGTGTTCAATTAAGTCGTCGCATACATCGCTTTTTACTCAAATGCTATAGACGCATATCCAGTCAACTTGATGGCCAAACCCAAATCATGGATGAAAAAGACATGACGGTACTCGGTCGCCGATTGAGCACGTTTTACGGTAAAAAACACAACAAGGTGGAGTTTCTTCGCAGAGCATTTGATGAGAGTTTATATTGCCCCACCGTAACCATAGCCGTGAGAACACTTAAGAATGGCGATGAGATATGGACCGCTTACGCGGGTGATAGGCTGAGCAAGTCGGGTATTATCGATGAATCGCAAAAGATTTCACAAGCATCTAATGCCGTGGCGTTACTTGTGTGGTGTGTTGCCAGCCGCATAATGGATACGAACACAAAAATTCATCTAGATTACAACTATTGCGAAATTAGCGAGCTCGACCTCAATGACCTGCTAAAACACCTGTGCGCGTTGTTTCCACCAGTACGGGTATCTGCATTGCCGCGAGAGAATTTACTGGCACCAGAACGCATTATGACATGCATGGCATTAGTTAATTTTCCCACCCTTCGCCAAAAACCTACAGTAGAAGATGTGTATGTACTTTACAGCACCACTTGGGGTGAGACGTTTTTAAAACACGGGGCGGACATGCTAGATAGTCTCTGGTACGAACTTTCAGAGGTCTCGCCGAAGCCTAAATGCTACGTTATGGTGCCTCGTGGAAATCAACAGTCACGTATTCTAGGTGAGTTTCTTGAATCTACAGACCTTACATTTTCCGTGGTTCATTGAGGTAAGTCTTACTTTTTCCTATTAGCTATCTGCTTCTGAGTTCTTGCTATAAATCTATATCAACTATTTTGCCCTCCTGTTTCTTTCGTTCTTTTGCTTTTCCAGTCCTAACTCGCTCTTTTTAATTAGTTCCGAATTCAGATAATAAGTACACCAAATCTCAGCTGATTTGATCTACCCTTTTTTTACATTGATGAAAAAAAGAACTAAAAAAACTTGCAAAGAACGATTACAGGTGTAATCTTAAATGAAAGACTACAGTTGTAATCAAAAAGATAGAGGTAAGCAAGACCATGTCTAAACCCGATATTTCCAATGCAGAATTTGATGTACTCGACGTACTGTGGGAGCGCAACCCTGCAAGTGCGAGCGACGTGGTGCAAACCTTGTCTAGCCATAAAGAGTGGCATGAGAAAACAATTAAAACCTTATTAGGCCGACTAGTAAAAAAAGGCGTTATTGGTTTTGAAAAACAGCAGCGTCAATATTTGTATTACCCACTTATCGCGCGAGAAGACTATGCCGCACAAGAAACAGAGAGCTTTGTTGGCAAGCTTTTCAAGGGCAAAATCACACCATTAGTAGCAGGGTTTGCAACCCAGAAAACATTGTCAAAAGATGATGTAAACGAGTTAAAAGCGTTAATAGCACAATGGGAAGAAGACAATGACTGAATGGTTAATAGCACAACAAGGTGCTTTGAGTATTGCCCTCATTTTAATGCTGATAGCAGAGCGATTTACCGCAAAGATGGGCGCTATGTTTACCTATAAATTGTGGGCAACAGTGCCAGCTGTATTACTTCTTAACAACCTACCTATTTACAGTGTATCGGTAACAAGTGACTCATTCTCTAACTATGTAGTCAACACGACACCCACATTCACTGTGCAGCACATAGATGTATTTCTTTATCTTTGGGCACTAGGAGCGATTGCGATAATGGTTATTACGCTTGTGCATTATCTGTCTCTTACTGCCTCCTTACACAAGATAAACACTAACGGTGATGTAGCTTATTACTCATCTAAGGCAAATACGCCCATGTTATTTGGTTTTGTTAACCCTAAAATAGTGCTGCCCCTGAACTTTGAGCGCATGTTTTGTGAAGCGCAGCGGCAAATGATTGTCGAACATGAATCGGTCCACAAACATCACAGGGATCACCTGTGGAATGGTTTTACCTTCGTTTTGATGACGCTTTTTTGGTTCAACCCTCTCGTTTGGATTGCGCTTAAAGCATTTCGAACTAACCAAGAACTAGCCTGCGACCACAAAGTTCTATCAAACAAAAGCGATAAGGAGACACTTATTTATGCAAAAGCACTCGTACAGTGTGCCGAGCAATCCCCGCAGACATTGAGTCTGTACCCTACCTTTGGAGAGAAAAGCACCATGAAAAAACGTTTAATGTTAATGAAAGACAAGCTTCCACAAAACCGGCTGGCCGCATTCGTTGCAGTTGCAGTGAGCGTATTGCTAATGGCGAATACAGCTGCGGCCAATATGCCATCGCCAAAAAATCATGCTGAGAGAAATGGCCATGTAACAAATGAGCCGAAGGTAAATGAAGCCTCACCGATAGCTCGCGTATCGCCGACTTACCCTGAAGATGCAGCAAAGGCCAATACCGAAGGATTCGTGGTGTTGCAGTTTGATATTACAGAAACAGGCGCTACTGATAACGTAACGGTAGTCAAGTCGTCACCTGAAGGCGTATTCGATAAAAGTGCCAGTAGCGCTCTCAAGCAGTGGCAATATAAGCCGCGGGTTCAAAATGGCCAAGCACTGAGGCAAACAGGTTTGTTGGTGCAACTTGATTATAAGCTATCTTCTGACGATGCCGACTAACGAAGAGAGAAAGTAAAAAGAATACTAAAAGGAGCGCGGCTCCTTTTAGTGTTTTTGTCAAATGGCTTAGAAACGCCTACAAAATATCAGGCGCGTTGTTCTAACCTTTTAAATGCGGCGCGCAGGTTTTTGCTACCTTGTTGGCATCAAAAATTTCAATCCAATAGCCGTCGGGATCTTTTATAAACGCAATGCCTTTCATAGACCCGTCATTTAACTTTTTCTGAAATGGCACGCCAAGGGCTTCAAATCGCTCGCAAGCAGCCTCTGCATCTGGCACGTGAAAACCAATATGGCCAAAGCCTTTTGGCTCACTGTTACCGTTGTGGTAAGACGCATTTTCTGGGGTGTCGTCCCAATTGTGAGTAAGTTCTAACATCGCAGGGCGACCGAAGGTTTGCTGCGTGCGCTTCTCTGAATCATCGCTTATATCCGAAAAATCATCCCCTGCCGCTAGAAAATACAAACTAAACTTCATCTCTTCAAAGTCTAGTCGCTTTATCAGCGTCATACCCATCACGCGGGTATAAAAGTCTAAGGTGCGTTTGGGATCAGCAATTCGCAGCATGGCTTGATTAAAGACAAACCCTCTTGTTGCGTCGCTTTTGTCTTCGCAAAGCCCGTCTGCATTATCGAAATGTCTACTGGTCGGTGTATCTATCGTTTTAGCCATAAGGGTCTTCCTCGCTTTACATTAGTTGTCCATGTTAATAGCAACACTATGTGCGCTGAACACTTACCTTTCAACTGCCGCTCGCCCGCCATTTCTGCTATCTATCGATTTCCTTGCCAACTTCTACCTTACTGCAAAAGAGCTAGCCCTTACTCCGCAAAGAGTCTGTGGGCTTATTATCTACGCGATAGGTATTACTCTTCTTTTTGACTATTTGCTTTTTGGCGCCTGAGTTCTTGAGATTAAGGGTTTTAGGGCCTGCTTTCTGTGTTTCAGACGAGCCAGACTTAGCCGTACCACCACCTTTGCTTTTTGATGCAAATGCATTTTGATTAGACGTACGAGGTTTCGTATTTTGGCGATACTTAATTACCATACCTTGCAGTAAATTTCGTACAACCTGGTCGCCGGCCGCTTTATAGTTTCGGTGATCAGGCTTTCGAAATAGTGCTGACAACTCGCCTTTGCTCAGCCTGAAATCAGCCATATACAATACGGCAATCATATCTTCGTCTTTATAGCTCATCGCAATGCGAATTTTTCGCAGTATCTCATTATTACTCAAGCGCTCTTTTGGGCCGAGCTCTTTGGGCGCTTGTCCTTCTTGCTTACCACGATTTTTGATAATTAAACCATCTAAAAACATCGCTAGAATCTTGTCTCTACATGGCAAATAACCCTCTTCATCCTCTTTTTTCATGATGCTATGAAGATAATCTATGTCCATTTCGTAATCCATCAGCTTAAAAATACTGATAGCCGCGGTATCGTTTATAGCAAGCGCATAGCGAATGCGGCGTAGAACATCGTTGTGAAACATGATTGATAACCTTTAAGGATAGAAGTAGTTATTGTGTTTGATTACGCTGAGGCCTTTTGAGCACAGTGCTATATTCAAGCGAAGCGTCGCAGTAAAGCCGAGCTAGAGCCGAGCGTTGCGCTAATTTATTGCACGGTGCTTACGTGCTAGCAGCGCACAAGCAGAGCAAAATCAGTGAGACGCAACTGTTAATTCAACGGCTGCAACAGCTCATGCAGATGCGCGTAGTTTAACTCAGTTGAGGTTTTACCGCCATCTCCATGCTTGTAAACATCATCTAGATGATCAATATAAAAAAGCGCCTCTGGTGGCGCTTTTTTATATTCGATACTTGTTTCGTCAAAGGCTCGGGTCTTATTTGAAGGTTTACTTTCTTACCGATTCATCAGTTTACCGGCTTATCAATTTACCGACTGATTAATTTACCGACTTGTTAATTTACCGACTTGTTGGGGCTTTAAGGTGAGTCGAGAAAAAATCAACGGTGCGCTGCCACGCAAGTTCGGCATCTTTTGCGCTATAACGGCTTGTTGAGTCGTTGTGAAAGCCATGCTGAGCTTTGTCGTAAACATGAGCGGTATACTCAGCCCCATTGGCCTTCAGCACTTTTTCATACTCCGGCCAAGTTGCATTCACTCGCTTATCATTCTCGCCAAAATGCAGAAGCAGCGGCCCATTCACTTGAGCCTGTAACTCTTCTTTTGCAGGTGTACCGTAAAATGGAACGGCTGCATCAATCACATCAGGAAGGGTAGCGGCTAAAAGGTTACTAATGTATCCGCCGAAGCAAAAACCAACCACACCAAGCTTGTCTGAGGTTTTTTCAAAGTGACTTAGCCATTTTGCCGCCGCCATAAAATCGTGTTCAATTTTTTCTCTATCGAGACTGCGCTGCATTGACCTACCGTCATCATCATTACCTGGGTAACCTCCTAAGGGAAATAAAGCGTCTGGCGCGAACGCAATAAACCCTTGCATGGCTAAGCGTCTTGCCACGTCTTTTATATAAGGGTTAAGCCCTCTATTTTCATGCACCACAACAACCGCCGGCATAAGGCTTTCGGCGCTAGCCTCAGTAGGCACTACCAAATACCCGCCTCCAGTGCCATGGCCTTCAGGGGATGGAAACTCTTCGTATGTTGCTTTAATGGCGGGGTTGTTAAAGGACACTTGTTCAGCTTTAGCATAGTCGGGAATAAGCGCGCTGCCGATAACACCAGCAGACAGGCCTGCAACAGACAACGAGGCCACGCGAGTTAAAAATGTGCGCCTGTCTATGTCGCCATGAGCATATTCGTCATACCAATCAAAAGCTTCTTGAGGGATCGTTACAGAAGGTTTATCTGTTTTCATTCTTTTGCCTGCCAAGTTGTAGGGTTAATCGTCTTGAATAACATTGAGCATAAAGTAATCACACCTTACAGAGATTTACGCATCAAAAACGAAAAAACGCGATTAAAAGCAAGAGTTATCAGTTTAGTGTCATAAGGCTCAACGTTCGTTTATATCCATAGTTAATGTAGTTAGAAAGAAAACAGTCTTTATGACCAGTTACTCTTTTTATTATCCATCGTTAGCATTACGAACTTTAGCTAAAGGTAGGGCTAGCGTTAAAACTAGTATTAACATTGGAACATAGCGACATTGGTTGCTCTGCGAACGCGGAAAATTAATTGAGCATGAAAGTGGCGAGAGCCCTTATTGGAATGGACTTTCAGGAGAATACCGTGCAAAAAAATGTGACGTTGATTGTTGGCTACATGGCCTATATTTTTAGTATCACTGTAACAAGCATTCTCGTATTGAGTGTGTTAGCTGCTTCTTTTGAATTACCGGATAAGCTTGAGTTATTACTTAGCGTCTTTGTTATTTTTACCATTACATTTATTGCCACCGGCATTGCCATCAAGTTAGGACTTTTTAGGCAACGCAAGCGGCGGTAGCGGCTCGCCCAATATTACTGGCACCTTTGGCGGTAATAATTAGAACGTTGATTTGCGATAACTAAAAGTTACGACGTTGGCATTACATATACTTCTCTTACACATGCCTTGTCGCTGCTTGATAATGCGTAATTAACCGCATCTGCAATATCTTCTGGTGCCAGCTTATCTTCTTTAGGTTCGTCAAAAAATGGTGTATTGACCATACCTGGGCAAATGGTTGTGCATTTCCCTCCCCATTCACGCATTTCCTCGGCTAAGTTTTGACCGAAGCCATAAGCGAACCACTTGCTAGCGCCGTATACCGAGCCTTTAAGAGCAATGCGTCCAGCTACGGAGCCAGTTAGAATGAAATGCCCCGTGCTTTCTCTTAGAAAAGGTAACCCTGCTTTTGCTGTGTATAAAAGACCATTTACGTTCGCCCCCAGCATAGTCGACCAATCGCTCACATCGCCTTTTTCAATACCTGGAGAACTCGCGCCGGTTCCCGCGTTAGCAAAAACAACGTCTATTTTATCGAAATGCGCATTTATTTTGGCTAATGCGTTCTCCACTTCGTCAAAATCACTTACATCGGCCTTTACTGAAAACGCATTCTCGCTACCCAACTCTTCCACAAGACTGTTTAGCTTATCTTCACTTCTTGCAACTAACGCAACGCGATGCCCCTCTTGCACGAGTGATTTGGCCGTTGCCTTTCCTATGCCGCTAGACGCGCCCGTGATAACAACGACTTTAGATTGTTTAGTCTTACTCATAATTAGGTTCTCCTTTTTTCTCTCTAGTCACTGAATTCTTTGGAGCACTTTCTTCGAGAAAACGCGCGCTCGAGAGAAAGTGCCGCTTAGTTTTAGCTCTACTTACTATTTAACTTTGCTCAACATTAAACTAGAGAGGTGCAACAAGCGATCCAAAAATGCTGGGGCACCAAAAAACATAAACCACTGATTAATATATACTTTATTTTTATCACCCAAACGTTGGTCTCAGCATGTTCTGCTTATTTTTCAACGGGCAAGAAGTTCTTACAGGGCCCAAAATAACAATACGCAACTTGTTATTGATCACCATCGCCTTTTCTGGCAACTTCCACGCCTGATTTCTTTATCATCGGTCACTACTTATGAGCTGGGGCTTGCTGTCTCTTTTTATTCCTACGTTTTTCTTTGTGTCCATAACGCCAGGCATGTGTATGACACTTGCGCTGACGCTAGGCATGAGTATT
>CENT01075492.1_pt1 | contig 34915 bp, 32 predicted proteins | sample 530141 | NCBI WGS metagenome assembly CENT01 (sample SAMEA2591074, study PRJEB7988) | marine metagenome | isolation source: saline water (ENVO:00002010), including | reverse complement strand
TATGCAGCTATGATCTCACATCGGGGACTTATTCGCATCTTCCCTAACGATCCGGCCTTTAAAGCTTTTAAAGATAATTTGCTAGCGCAATACAACGTTGACTCGGTAGAGGAGCTACCGATTAACTTCAGGGGCGTGGTGGCACAAAAATCTGAGGCTGATTTAACTGAAGTGTTAAATGAATTTGCTGAACAGCAAATGGCGCAACAGCAATCGCAGGCAGTCATTGCCAGAATGTTTGGCTGGCTATCACCGATGATAGCTATTCAAAATGCGTCGATGAAGCTCGCAGGCACGGATCTGGAAAACTACCAGCGGTTTATGCGCGAGGCCGAAGCTGTACGTTTTGAATTTGTGCAGTCACTGAATAAGCTGCATGCCGAGGGCATGAGCCTTGAGCAGGATGCGAATAAATATAAAAGTGCAGAGGCTAAAAAAGCCGCTACCGTAGACGCTGAAAACTGGCAGATGCTGGAAGAATTTCAATTTACTCCGTTGTCAGCCGGGCAACGGTTTTCGAATAGCCTGACGGCCGTACTGCAATTGCTTTTTGCTGCCGGATTAGTGCTGGCTTTCACTTATATTGCAGGTAGACGAGTATGAGTTGGTCAGATATCCGTCGTGAAACCGCGTTTGTTTTACGCAAAAAAAGTGTGTCTCTACTGTTAGTGGCTGCCTGCGCGTTGGCCCTCTTTTCGGTATGGACGGGCAGTGTTGAAGTGGCGCAACAAGAAGCAACTATTGAGCGTTTACTGGAGGGGGATAAAGCGGACCGGGAAGAGGTAACCCATAAGCATCAGGCTTATGGCTACATTGCCTATTACACCTTTCACCTGACGTATGCGCCGCCCTCGCCACTGGCCTTTGCAGCATTGGGAGTGCGGGATGTGTATCCCTGGAAACACCGTATCCGAATGTTGGCGCTGGAAGGACAGATTCACGAGTCAGACACGCAAAACCCTGAACTGGCACTAGCCGGCAAAATTGATTTTACCTTTGTTATTGCTGTGTTTGCGCCGCTCATTCTGATATTACTACTACACGATCTTCGAGCGGCTGAACGTGCTGCTGGTCGTCATGACTTTTTGATTGTCACGGCCAGAACGCATAGCAGCTTGTGGCCATTACGTGCCGGATTAATTGTGCTGGGGCTGTGGCTGGCCCTCATCCTGCCGTTTATTGGCGGCGCCATAGTAAACGGGGTACCAATCTGGCAAATGGCAGCGGTGTGCGCCGTAGTACTGGTTTACTTACTATTCTGGTCGTTGCTGTGTTACTGGGTTGCGCGTTTTACCTTTCCTGCTCCGGTGTTGGCTTCGCTGCTGCTGGGTATTTGGTTAGCGACGACCTATATCATACCGTCGGTTGGCAACGTGGCCTTTGAGGAGGCTTATCATGGGCCTGAGGGCGGCGATATCCTGATGACCCAGCGTGAAGCAGTAAATGATGCCTGGGATTTACCACACCAGGCAACCATGGATGCGTTCGTCGCATCTCACCCCGAGTGGTACGGCAAAACTGAAACCAGCAGCCTGTTTGAATGGAAGTGGTATTACGCCTTTCAGCAAGTGGGCGATGAAAAAGCCCGGCCTCTCTCCCGGGCTTATCAGCAAATTGCTGAGCAGCGTTATGAAGCGGCGGGATGGGTAGCACTACTGTCGCCAGCAACACTGTTTAAAAGAACCCTAACACGCTGGGCTTATACGGATGCAAAAGCTGCATGGGAATACGAGCGCGATATCCGCACGTTCCATGCTGAACTACGGGAGTTTTACTATCCCTTCCTGTTTAACGGCACTGAGTACAACGAGGGGTCGTTAGCACAAAGGCCTGCTTTTCAACCCAACACGCCCTAGGAATCTTTCATTGATAACCCAGCACGCCGACTTTTACATCTGGCAGTGTTATCAGGACTCAGCGCGACAGCGGCTGCGCAAACGAGAGATTCAGGCAGTGATGATCCCGAACCTATCTCGGTGCTAAAACAACGTCGTGCTTATGGCGGTGATGCCCGCTTAGAAAAGCTACCTTTAGCTGGCTCCGGTGTGATGGAGCAAGTTTGTGCGGGCAGCGATACGCTGTTTGTATAGTTTCAGTTGCTTACAGCCAACCCTTCTGTCGCGCAATTCGGGCCGCTTCAATACGGTTGCTGGCATTCAGTTTACTGGAGGCACTGGATAAATAGTTGCGCACCGTCCCCGGCGACAAATGCATTTCATTGGCGATCTGTTCAGTTTGATAACCATCTGCAGCCAGTTTGAGGGCTTTGCGCTCTTTGTCGCTCAACGGGTCGGCCTCTTCCCAGGCATCTACAATAAGCTCTGGCGCAATCATTTTGCGGCCCTGCATTACCCGGCGAATTGCATTGGCCAGATCGTCACTGGGAGCGTCTTTAAGTAAATAGCCTTTTACGCCGTATTCCATGGCACGCCGTAAGTACCCTGAACGGGCAAAGGTGGTAAGTATAATGACTTTACAGGCCAGAGATTGCTGTTGAATTTGTTGGGCTAATTCCAACCCTGTCATCTGGGGCATTTCAATGTCGGTTAGTACCAGGTCGGGGTTAAGTTCGCTGATAAGTTGCAAGGCCTGTTTACCGTTGCTGGCTTTGCCGATGACCTGCATGTCCGGCTCTAAATCTAACAGTGCAGACAATGCGCCTAGCAGCATTCCCTGGTCTTCGGCAATCAGAATATTAATGGTTGTATTCATAGTGGCACCGTTACGGTTATGCTAAACCCTTGTGTATGATCAAGCGACAACTCGCCGCCCAGTTGAGCTACGCGCTCGCGCATACCTTTTAGCCCATTGCCCTCAGGACCGGCTTTGCTACTGCCATTATCGGCAATAGTAAGTTTGAGCTGCCCGGCTGTTTCGCTCAGTGTTATCTGGCAGCGGGTTGCGTTGGCGTGCTTTACCAGATTGGTAACTGCCTCGCGGACAATAAAGCCCAGAGTGCTGTCTATGTTAGCAGGCAAGGGGGTCTCAGGAATATGATAATGAAAGTCAACCTCAATTGAATTGAGCAGGGTTTTGGCGTTGGCTAATTCTGTGGCCATATCTTTTTGGCGATATCCGGTAACAGCTTCCCGTACTTCTGCTAAAGCACTGCGACTGATCTGTTCGAGTTCGGCAATTTCCTGACGGGCTTTGTCGGTATCATGATCAAACAGTTTTTGCGCCAGCTGGGCCTTCATGGTAAGCATGGAGAAGGTGTGGCCGATTAAATCATGTAGGTCCCGGGCAATCCGCTCGCGTTCGGCCGTAGTAGCGAGACGCTTGACCTCTTCCTGGCTGAGTTTGAGTTGCGTATTCTTCTTCGCCATTTCACGTTGAAAAACATTGACGCCGCCAATCATGATAGAGAAAGTCAGTGCCGGCACGTAAAAGAAAGCTGGTAAGTCGCGCAGCCAGGCTAGTAACACTATGTAAGCCAGTATGATCGCTATGGTGGCAAGGCTCTGTTTTGGTTGCCCCACGTGTGCCGCAAATGCACTGGCGTACACAAAAAATACGCCGGCTCCCGGATTAACCAGAGTGAGTACCGTGCCTATTGCACAGATGGCGGCAATGTAAAACAGGGTATGAGTACCAGATGTCCAGTAAGCACGAAAATAACAGATAAGGAAAAACAGTATACCTATTGCCGACAGCCACACATGCCAGGCCGGTGGATCGTAAAACACAAAGTGAACAAAAAAAGTGCCCAGGTAGACCAGCCATAGGTAAGGCAAAACGCCAATGTCGGTGTTGGCTGGCAACAAGCGGCGATGCACCGTTGTGGCCAGCTTTTTAAGGTGGTTAATCATGTTTACTCAAAGTAAATATTATCGAGTTCAAAGTTAAAATTCGGTGTTGCGGCTCCGGCAACCCAGCCAATCCCAGTGACGTTAGTCCAGTCAACGCCACCAATATCACTCAGGTTAACCGACACCTGTCGACACTGGCCTGTTACCGTAAAATTTACCTCGCTGGGGCGGCCGGTTTGAGACGTTAGCACCATTAATCTGAAGACGTTTTCAGTGCCCGTAACATCAAATACTATACGCTTGAAATTACTAAGATTATAGCCAGCATCCATGGACTCTGTGAACATCAGAAAAACGCCCGACCATGGATAGGCAAACTGCTTACCAACAGTGCCTGAAACTTTCAGTGCGCCATTACCATGACAGCCCTGGGCATTGTGGCTAATGGTAGCTGTAGAATTACCTTGCATCATCTGGTCAGTGGAGACTACAAACCGGCCACCTAACTGTGACTTAAGGTCTGTATTGAATTGACTTACCATGCCTGTCTTGGGTGTTTCGCCGGTGGTAGTCTGAGTGTCAAAATAGGCAGCGACCTGAAAACCATTTTTGACTATCCACCGAATATGTTGGGTGTGTTTGATGTTCGTCCTGGGATCTTTGTTGAGCACGATGAAATCTGCCCGCGCACCACTGCGTAAATGGCCTCGCTCGCCTAGATTAAATGTCGAATAGGGTAAGTAGGTCGCGGCGGTCAGCGCTTCGGTAGGCGATAGCCCACTGTCCACCAGTAAGGCCAGTTCATCGTGCAGACTGATCCCATGCGCAGTACCTTGGTTTGGCGCATCGGTTCCCGCTAGTACCGCGATACCTGCTTCATACATTCTGCGGGTATTTTCTATTGCAATGGCAAAGTAATCTTCCGCCACCCGGCCAGAAGCAATATCGTTAGCAATTGCGTGCTTCACATCAGCAGCCAAATGAGAGCTAAAAGCGGAATTCTCGATTAATGCCTGCCCTCGCCCTTCCCCGGCCAGCGATGCCAGAATTGATAAAGTGGGGATGACGAACATGTCCTGAGATTTCATCAGTGCAATAAGTTCGTCACTGGCTGGCGTGCCACCAAAAGTATGAACCAGGCCATCTGCTCCGGCCTTAGCAGCATGCTCTGCCGAAGCCAGATCCATGACGTGCACTACCGCCACAGCGTTTTGAGCATGAGCTGCTCTGACTACAGCCGCCAGGGTGTCATAATCAATAGACGTAAAACGGCCTTTGTGATCGGCATGACTGGCCGATGCGTCGTAGACAATCTTAATGTAGTCGGAACCCTCAGCCAGTCGCGCAGCCACAAAGTCGCTGGCTTCCTGGGGGTGGGCAATAGTTGGAATAGCAATGCCATACTCGGTGCCATGTCCGCCGGCACTGGTTACCAGCACACCTGAAGAAAATAAGTCGGCTTCCGTTACCGTATCCAGGCTAATCCGCTGGCCTTTTTTTGCCAGGAAAAACCGTGTATCAGTAAACATATCCAGGCTGGTGGTTACGCCATACTGTAAGGATTGCTGCAACGCGTTACCCCAGGAGTGTGTATGGGCATCAATCAGGCCCGGGATCACAAAGCCGCCCTGACCATCAATTACCGTGACATCGGTTACTGTGTCAGGGTTGACAATACGTCCTTCACTGATAGTGAGCTCTGTATTGTCGTGCCATTGCTGGCCATCAAAAACCGCAATGTTAGTTATTCGATAACTGCCGCTGTCAGGAATAGTAAGGGTGTTTTCGGCATTAGTTGCTGCCGGCTGCGGCGTTACTTCCGGAGTAGGAAGCACACTAATAAATAGGCCGATAAGTGCTAATATCACCACTACAATGATAGAGAATCTCATGTTGTTGTCCTTGTTTAGTGACGGTTGTCGATAGCGTTGAATCGATTTACACAGAGGCCTAGAAAGACCAGCGTGTAGGCAGTTAATACGCCAGCATGCAAATACCAGGGCGCGCCCAGACTATTGCCTTGAATTGCCAGTGCCAGTTGTGCCAGGTGGTAAGCAGGGAAGAGATTGGCTGCCAGTTCAAGCGTCGACGGAAATAGCTGAATGGGTACCCACAGGCCGGATAAAAATGCCATGGGCAGGTAAATAAGATTGACTACTGCTGGTGCCGCTTTGGCTGTTACTGACAAGCCAATAAACAGTCCGATAGCACAGAATGGCAACGTACCGAACAACACGGTTATGAGTGTAGAAAGCCACTGAGTGCGGGTCATCGTAACGCTACCAAACGCGGCTCCCAGAGCAAACAGGCTCAGAATAATGACCAGTGCAAATAACATGGCCGTAATAATACGGGCAGCAAAATAGCTGCCAATTGGCATTGGGCTTACCTGCTTTAGGCTCAAAATCCCTTTGTCTTTATCGGTGGCCACATCGGCTCCGAAAGAAAATAGCGCCGGGCCGATAGCGCCGAACACGGCATAGGTGGCCATCAGGTATTTTGCCGCCTGACCAGGTTGACCGCCCATGGCGTTAAACAGTAACCCAAAAAATACATAGAACATCAGCGGAAAAGCGAGGCTTGGGATCACAAAGCCAGGACTGCGTAGTGTCTTTAATAATTCTGTTTGAGTCTCTAACTGCAATATTTGCCAGCGTTTAGAGAGCGACAACGGTTGCGAAGTGATCATGACGATATCTCCTGATTATTTACCGCGCTATTTGTTGAGACTGTGGATTGAGTGAGGTGTAAAAACGCATCCTCCAGTGAAATCCCTGACACAGTCAGATCAAGGGTTGTAATGTCAGCGTCGAATAGCGCCATCAAGTGCGTTTGTGGGGCTGTTGAGTACACCTCAATATAGTCGCCGCGGCTATGCACCTTGGTATCTGGCAGGAGCTTTTGAACAACATCATGCGAAGTGTTACTGCGAAAGCGCAGGCGTTTACCGCCCAGCTCTGCTTTTATCTGTTCGGGTACACCCTGAGCGATTACTCGCCCTTTGGATAACACGATAATTCTGTCGGAGAGCGCATCAGCTTCTTCCAGATAATGGGTCGTTAGTAATACCGACGCGCCTCGTGCTGCTAATGCCCGGATGCAGCGCCAGAATTCGCGCCGGGCTGTGGCATCCAGGCCGACTGTCGGTTCATCCAATATCACCAGGCGTGGATTGCCTATAATAGCCATAGCAAATAGCAACCGTTGCTTCTGACCACCAGATAAGGTTTGCACTTTGCGTTGTTGCAAGTCTGTGAGTAAGGCTTTTTCAAGAGCGTCCTCTAGCGACAGACTGTTTGGATAATAGCTGGCAAACAACCGTAACTGCTCTATAACCTTTACATTATCGGGCAGCGTAGCCGACTGTAGCATGACACCCATTTGTTGTTTGGCAGCCCAATGCGCGGCGGGATGGCCGAAGACAATAACTTCCCCGGAATCAGCTTTCAGCTGACCCAGCAGCGAACCTATAGTGGTGGTTTTTCCCGCGCCATTTTCACCGAGCAATGCCACGACTTCATTAGGTTGAATAGTTAGCGAGACATCGTCGACGGCGCACACTTTTCCAAAGCGTTTTGAAAGATGATTAATGCTGACGAGCGGTTTATGTTCTGCTTGCATACTGTTTCTCCGTGATTATGGATTCAGTATGCCCGGTGCTGGTGTGAGAGATAATTAGCAAGTGTCATCAATATTATGTGACATTTGTCATATTGTGTTTTGGGAGCCGTAGTATAGAAATTGTCTATGCCAACTGAATTGGTAGCAATTGGCTTCTCAACGACTCGCAAACTACCACATATATAAAGTAAGTCCCGCGCGGACGACGATTTTTCAGGTTAGTTAACTGTTAGCCAGAATGTAGTCTTTAATCCGTTCGCTACACTGCCCGTCGGTGGCGCCCACCATGTCCTGGGTAATTTGCAAACGCTGGGGTTCGAGCTTTTCCGGGTTATTCAACGCGCTTTCAATGGCGGCGGGTACCTGCTTAGGCAACGTGGCGCGCGTGCAAAGATCGTTGAACATCTGCAGGTCGGGGTCAAGACGTTTCTCTAAGCGAAACTTTAAAATGCCCCGATAGCTCCAGCGGGTCTGATAGAAATCACACCATACTACCGGTTTATTCAGCGCAGCATACTCAAAGATGGCTGATGAGGCATCTGATAACATTACATCGGATATTTGCATAAACGGTATCAGGTTATAGTCCTCCACACCGGCAATATGCACATTTGCATGGGTAGCCCATTTTTTAAATAGCGCGCGCTGACCTTCGTAGCGTTCTTTGGTCAGGCTAAAATAATGCGGCTTGATAAGCACATTGTAATCGGCCAGCAGTTGCGGCAGCGATTCATCGAACTTTTCGATACTCGATGGATAGAAAGTGGGAGCGTAAAGCACCGTGGGTTTATTTGGCGACAGGCCGAACTCGCGTAAGCCAATAGAAGCTGGGGTGCCGTCAAATAAAGGAGCGAGCTTAGCGTAGCCGGTGTCCACAAAACCGGATTCCGGAAACTTCTCCTGCAACCGCTGTAAGCGTTGCTGACCTTCTACAAAGCGCACATCAAATGGGAACTCTGATGCTGTGTAATAAATGGCTTTAGGGCCAATACCATGTAAAACCAACGCCAGACGTGCCTTAATCTTGGCTTTCTCGCTTTTACAAAATTGCGGGGGGTTACCAAAGAAAATCCAGTCGGCTTTATTTTGCTGATAAAAAAGGTGAGCGTTTTTGGGCGAATCTAAAAAGTGATAAGCCATTTCCGCTTTGTCGAGTTCGCTTTTTTTCAGCTCGTCAAAGCCTTCTTCAGGATACAGAACAAAGATACATTCAACACCCGCGTTCGTTAATTTTTGGGCTACCGGCAGGTATTGAGGCAGGTAATACAGATGTTGTGTATCGAAATAAACGCGAACCAACGAATGACTCCCCAGAAGCATGACTTATTTATAATTATTGCGACAAATGAATGAAAATTTAAGATATTTGTCATTATTGTTTCATCATAACGGCAATTCGCAGCAAAGGCTACTGTGGATGGAAATTGCGAATTTACCCGTGTTTTGTTGATCTAAAACAGAGAGCGTTATCCCGGAAGTGTTGCCGACACTGTACGGGATCCCCTGGCATTAGTTTGTGTTGGAACAGTTAATGGCTAGCCAGACTGTTATGGCGATCCCGGATAAGTCCTGTGGACTTACCGGAGGTGAAGGTAGAAGAGTAGTCAGGCTGTTATGGAGGTCCCGGATAAGTCCTTTGGACTTTCCGGGACAATTAAACAGGCTCAGGCCTGTTTAATTGCATAACACTGATATTTCATTTCCAGATACTCTTCGATGCCTGCGTGAGCGCCTTCGCGGCCCAGACCGCTGGCTTTTACCCCGCCGAAAGGGGCATTAGCCGCTGAGATGGCACCAGTATTAATACCGACCATACCGGATTCAATGGCATCTACCACGCGCTGTGTTCGATGCAGGTCGTCAGTGAAGAAATATGCGGCCAGTCCGAACGGGGTATCATTAGCGTACCCGATAACTTCTTCTTCCGTATCGAAGGGGATAATAGGGACCAGCGGGCCGAAGGTTTCCTCGCAGGTGCACTGTGCCGTTGGCGGTACATTGGTTAGTACTGTTGGCGTATACCAGTTGTCGCCGTTTGGCAGGCGTTTACCTCCGGTCAGCAATGTCGCACCGTTACTGAGCGCGTTGTCCACGTGCTCGGTTACCTTGTCGGCACCCGGCGCGTCAATAAGTGGACCAATATCAACACCTTCGTCGAGGCCGTTACCGACTTTAAGTGCTTCCACTTTTTTTACCAGTTTGGTCTGAAAAGCTTCCAACACGCTACGCTGCACATAAACCCGGTTGGGCGAGATACAGGTTTGCCCGGCGTTACGGAACTTGCCCTTCATGAGGCCATCTACGGCAAGGTCGATATCGGCGTCTTCGAATACGATAAAGGGGGCATTACCACCGAGTTCCAGTGACAATTTTTTCACATCCGGCGCGCATTTCTTCATTAATTGCGAGCCAATTTCGGTGGAGCCGGTAAAGGTAAGTTTGCGTACCGTGCTGTTTTCACACAGCGCGTCGCCGATAACACTGGCCTTACCGGTGATTACCTGAATAACGCCTTTGGGGATGCCGGCCTGGATTGCCAACTCACCCAGAGCCAGAGCCGTGAGGGGAGTCTGGCTGGCCGGTTTTACTATGATAGTGCAGCCAGCCGCTAGTGCTGGCGCCACTTTACGGGTAATCATTGCCGCGGGAAAGTTCCACGGTGTAATGGCTGCACAAACCCCCACAGGGTCGCGGGAAACCCGAATTTGCGTATCGGGTGTACCGGCCGGCAGAATTTCACCATTAATGCGCATGGCTTCTTCGGCAAACCATTTAACGTAGCTGGCGGCATAAGCAATTTCGCCTTTTGCCTCGGCCAGCGGCTTGCCCTGTTCCGTGGTCATGATGGTAGCCAGCTCGTCGGTGCGCTCCACCATGAGTTCGTACCATTTGCGAACCAGCTCACCACGCTCTGCGGGTGTTTTTTTGCGCCACAGTTTAAAAGCATCGTTCGCCGCCGTTACCGCCTGATTAACCGCATCAGCGTCCAGCTGTGGAATGGTTGCTATTACTTCACCCGTGGCCGGGTTGTCCACTTCCAGACTGTCTGATGTCGTCACCCATTCTCCGTTGATCAGGCAGGCTTGTTTAAAGATGTCGATATCATTCAGTGTCATAATCGGTGTCCATTCTTGGTTAAAAATACGTGATGTCCTCTACTTTGTACTGCTAACGGTCGGTGCGTAGATCAACTCTGTCTATTCCCCCGGAAATTGTTTAAACGAGCGAATACTGGCCAGAGAGGATTCCCACAGGCACTGACTAGCGGTAAAAATATGCGCATCGGGTTGTTTAGTCGGAGGCGAATTTAGGCTGCCGGCTGGCACTACAGCCGTGGCGTTGTCTGCCATAACGTAAGGCAGCGCAGAACCACAGGTTGCACAAAAACTTCTGGCGTGTCGGGTTGAAGGAAGTTGGAAATGACGGATATTTTCTTTACCTGTGAGCCAGGTAACAGCGTCTGCGTTGATAAACAGATTGGCGGCAAATGCAGAACCGCTATCTTTCTGGCAATACTCGCAGTGACAGATAAAAAAATGGTCAAAATTGTCGGCTACCATAAAGGTTACCGCGTTACATAAACAACTGCCTTGTATAGCCACGGGCTTCTCCCGGAAGGGGAATAATAAGGCTAATTAAAGCATATTTTAAAAGGGGTAGTGAATAACGTAGGGAAGGTGATACCGACTCTGACCTGGAGGAACAGAGCCGGTATAGCCAGAGGATTAAGCTAAAACGGTTTTCAGAGCGCTTACACAGGCATCAGTTTCATCGGGAGTACCCACGCTGATGCGTGACCACGAATCATAACCAGGCCAGGTTCTGCCTACCACTTTGACCCCTTGCTCGCGCATTTTGGCGGCAAACTGATCGTGTGGCATGCCGGTATCCACATAAATAAAGTTACCCTGTGGATTTTTCGCGTAAGGGCGGCCTAACTCTTCTGCTACGGTAGTTAGCTTGGCGCGCTCGGTCGCTACGCGCTTACGCATGGTGTTAAGATTCTCGTGGTCGTCCATGCTTGCCATACCGGCAACCAGACCAAGGTAGTTAACCCCACCCATACGCAGTTTACGGCCGATAACCTGAGCCTGTTCGGCAGGCATAATAGCGTAGCCAAGACGTTGACCCGCCATGGCGTGAATTTTTGAGAAGGTACGGCAAATAACCACATTGTAACCTTCAGCAGCCAGGCTCGACTGAACATTTCCAGGGTATCCTGCAGACATCTCGATATAGGCTTCATCAATGAATACCTGAGTCTTTTGCGATACGCGTTTGGCAAAAGCGTTCAGTTTGGCAGGATCCAGTTCACGGCCGGTTGGGTTATTCGGGTTACAGATATAGACCGCAGTGGTATCTTCAGTAACCGCCGCTTCAATAGCGTCCAGGTCAAAATCCATGTTGGCATCAAGTGGTACGTAAGTCACATCAGCACCCATAAATTCCGCACCACGAGGCACGCCTTCGTAGGTGGCCATTGAGGTAACCAGCTTGCCGCCATTTTGTGTGATCCAGTCGGCATAGCCAAACAGGATAGGTGATGAGCCATTAGTTACCACAATTTGATCCACCGAAACGCCTTCTTGTTTGGCAATTTTTTCTTTTAGTACTGACGTGGTGGGATCGGCATAGCGGCACAGGTTATAAAGTTCGCCTTGCATGGCTTCTACTGCTTTGGCAGACGGGCCAAAGGCATTTTCGTTCGACGATAATCTGATTAATCCATCATTCAGATTGGGCGTGGCAGACGGAAAGTGTTCAGTCTTCATGCCCGCTGCGTTGAGTTCTTTAACCCCGGAATCTACGCAGGCAGCCAGGGCTGTTGCACCGGCTCCAAGTCCAACTGCTTTTAACCATTTACGGCGTGCGGAGTCCACTGGTGGCATATTTTGGATATCAGATTTCATAGGTCAGGTCACTCTGTCTTCAATATATAAAGTATACGGAGTATCCACATTAAAGGGTATTTGAGGTTGATGCAATAGGGCGATTTAAAGGCGTAAATCAGGGAGTTGGGTGATCTGAATGGTTTAAGAGATAAACGGAGCGTGAACAAAAAATTGAAAAAATGCAGCGGGTGCACCAGTTTTCACGGTTTTAGGAGTGATTAATCAGGCAAATAACCAGTGACGATGAAATGTACAGAAAGCGTTCAATTGTCGAAAATCAGGGATAAAAAGCACTGTCGCTCTGGTTTAACGATAAGTGCCTTTTACAGCAGTTTTAGCGTGGCTTGTTCGCAATCAGAATAATCAGATGACAGCCATTCGGTGTCTTCGTCAAAATAAGGGAGGGCGCTTTTTCTCTCAAAACGCTCAGTCAGGGCGGTGAGTATTTTGGGATGGATATAGTATTTTTCACATACCGCCGGGGTGTTACCCAATATCTCTGCCACCAGTTTTACCAGGGTCGGGGTAAACTTTCGGCGCGGGTGTTCAGCAACCAGCGCTGTTGCCTCATGGGCTTGTTGTACCGCCAGCCTGGTGCCGGTCCAGGTGCGAAAATCCTTGGCAGAGACGGTCATCTTGGTGAGTGAATGAAGGTACTCATTGACGTCGTCACTGAGCAAATCCTTCCATTGCCCGCCTTGTTTGTAGCGTAAAACCGGGTAGCCGGGCCGGGCTGCGCTATCACAAATCAGCTGTGTGGCGGTGGGGTCGCTGATATCGATATGCCGCGTCTTGCCATGCTTGCCGGTGAAGTGAAAGGCGAGTTCCTCGCCTTCCTGTTCCAGATGTTTGCGGCGGAGTGTTGTCAGGCCAACCGTACCATTTTCCTGCTGATAAGTGCGGTTGCCAATGCGTATGCCGGTTCTGTCGAGCAGCATAACCGCCAGTGCGCAGGAGCGCTGCAAATCCCACTTTTCGTGGTTTAAGTGTCGCACATAGGTCTGGCGGATCTGCGGCAGTACCCGGGCAAACTGTTTCAGACGGGCGAACTTTTCAGCCTGCTGCTGAGCTTCCCACTGCTGATGATAAATATATTGCTTGCGTTGACGCTGGTCATAACCAAATGCCTGTACCTTAGACAGTTCACACAAGCTAATGCGAACATCCTGCCACATAGGGGGAATGACCAAGCCTTTGAAGCGCTTGAGCAACGTTTGTTCGGTCACTTTTTCGTTATCTGTCAGCAGATACTGAAAACCTCGTCCGCATTTACGCCGGGTCACATGAAAACTCTCACATTCGTGGATGTCTTCGACACTATTGGTGGACACGGCGCAGCAGTATTGCTTCACACTGACTGGCGTTGTTCGGTTATGCATAAGTCCTTGTGGTCTGATGATTGTCCTTTAGCTTGTACGGTCAGACTGTGAAGAGGTTCAGAATTATCAGGGAAGGGGGAAGTAAGGCAGATGGTTGGGTCGCAGCCAGACTGCTGTGACCCACTAAGCGTGATTACAGCGACGCAAAGTAAGCGGCAAGATTGGCAATATCTTCATCTGATAGCGGCTTGGCCATCATGCCCATCATGGGATCTTTTCGTACATCAGCGCGAAAATCCTTTAACTGTTTTTCCAGGTAGGCGGCTTTCTGACCGGCCAGGTTTGGCCACATAGGACTGGGACTGATCCCCGCCGGACCATGACAGGCGGCACATTGTCCTGACAGTGCTTTACCTTTTTCAATATCCGCTGCAGCAACTGAAAAATTGGCGAGCGTGAGAGTAAAGGCTAAAGCGCCAAGTGATACTATTTTTTTCATTTTTCTAACTCCAAAAAAAGCACAATGCTTAAGATTGAGTATCGTACATTTATTGTAAAAAAAAAGTAAAATAACCAGTGACGATTTTGGATATACGTGCGCAGCAATAGTGGATTTGGAGTCTGTGATGTGCGCCACAAAAAAAAGCGGCGCCGTGAAGGCGCCGAACATGAAAACACAAGGTGAGGGAGGTGTTATTCGCTATCGAATAAGCGCCCACCTATTTCTATCTTACGTGGCTTCTTCGCTTCTGGGATCACTCTTTCCAGATCAACATGTAATAAGCCGTTTTCCAGGTCGGCAGCGAGAACCTTAACGTGGTCGCCAAGCTGGAATTTGCGCTCGAAGTTGCGCTCGGAAATGCCTTTATGCAGGAACTTCCGCTCTTGTTTATCGGCGTCGCTGTTTTTAGTGCCAGTGATCGATAAGGTGTTGTCTTCTACAACAATATTGATGTCGTCTTTGCTAAAACCGGCAATCGCCATGGTAATTCGGTATTTGTCTTCCGCCAGTAATTCAATGTTGTACGGCGGGTAAGTGCTTTGCTTTTCAGCACGGCTGGCAGCATCAACTAATGATGCAAGGTGATCAGAACCAATGAATGAACGGTAAAGTGGAGATAGATCGATAGAACGCATAGTCATATCCTTTATTAAGCAATATGTTTAAAAGTTAAGTGCCCCGATAATCGGCGGCGGTGTTGTCGGCCTTACTGTTAAGCACCGACAATTCTAAAGTAGGGCCGGGTTAAATTTATTCAAGGCAAAAATTAAATTTTTTTCGACCAGTTTGCCAAACCCTACGAGAAAGGGCCTCACTGCTTCAGGCCAAAGCCTGATAGCATGGTCAGTATTAACCTATCTAAGTCGTTTTGTTTAAGGGATATCACATGTCTTACCGACCTTTTACCCGCCAGGTCCAATCGGTTCGCCTGGTCATTGTTGCTGTGCTGCTGGTGGTTACCACGGCGTGTCAGAGTACGTCGTCTCCTGCTGCCACTGCTTACGGACCAAAGTTTGCTGAGCATGATCAAGGCTTTACCGTGGTTGTGGTGGCTTATGCACCGGAGATGGAAGGCATTCTGGGGCGCATCGAAGCCGATCCCAATGCCAGTATTACGCAAATGGTGACTTACAAGGGGATTAAGTACCGCATTGGTAAATATCATGATGAACCGATTCTGATTTTTGCTACCGGTATGAGCATTGCCAATGCGGCGATGAGTATGCAAATGGCGTTTGATTATTTCCCGGTTAAACAGGTGGTGTACATGGGGATTGCCGGAGCGGTGAATCCCCAGTGGCAGCCCGGTGACGTGATTGTGCCTGAGCGTTGGTATTACCACGACGAAAGCGTGTATGCGAACCCGGATCCGAACAACCCCGGCAAATCAGTGTTACCAGCCTATTATGCGCGCTTTATGGCCGAGCAACCGGCTCGTAAAGCGGCTGACCCGCATTATCCAAACTATAAGCCGTTCCATTTTGTGCATCCCGACGAAGTGTTAATTATCAAAGACGGCATGGATAAACCACAGGATACTGCGTATTTTTCAGCATCGCCCCGTTTATTAAGCGCAGCAAAAAGTGCCATGACAAAAATGCCGGCACAAATGATTCTCGGTGAACGCAAAGCGAAGTTAAGCGTTGGTGGTAACGGTGTTACCGGCTCAGTATTTCTCGATAACCGTGAATACCGTAAATGGACCCGCGAAGTGTTTAATGCCGAAGTTACTGAAATGGAGTCCACCGCGGTTGGCCAGGTGTGTACGGTTAACGAAGTCGACTGGGTGATTATCCGCGCCATCAGCGATCTGGCCGGTGGTCAGGAGGGCGTTAACGTAGAGCATATTTACGATAAAGAAGTGTCACGGGTAGGCGCCAATGTGTTATTTGCTGTGATGGACGAGCTGGCAGCTCACTAATGCAGCGCATTATCAGCTTATTACTGGTTTGTTTTTGTGCAATGGCGCCGGTGGTGCTACGCGCACAAACCAGCGATGCGACCGGCGACCCAACGAAGAGGCAGGCACTGGCGCGCAGTTACGCTGAAATTGTCGGTCGACTGGCATTAACCGATAAGTTATTCGCGGCGATGGCTGAGCAGTGCGATACCAAAGTTGCCATGCCCAGCCAGTCTTATTCGGCAATCGATTACGCATTGCGGATGCAAACCAACATGAGCTTCTTTCAGTGGCGTAAGCAGTTTAGCGATCCTGCTCAGGAAGCGAAGCTGGTAAAACAACTGATGAGCAGCACCCTCACCGATATCGGCGGCTGTGAGGAGAGCGCCGTTCAACGGTGGTTTGCCGGGATGCTACAAAATATGTTGCAGCCCTTCGTTGAGCAATTAACCGAATTGCCCGATTTGCTGGGCATATCCAGGGATAAACCAGACGAAGAGCAACTGGTGAGAGTATTTATTCATCAGTTAGCTCGTTACCAGCAGTTATCGGTAGCAGAAATACGCGGTCTGGCCATGGCGCTGGAAAGTGGTATGTACCGCTACAGCATGGTTGCCTTTACTAATCAGATCACCAAAGATTACCCGCAATCGGTAGCGCTTCGGGAGTATGTGTATCAACAGACCAACACGGCCGGTGATTTATACGAACTGGCCGACAGCCTGCGCTTTACCAACCGTGAAAGGGCCGTCACCTTGTTTGGCGATGCGGCGGAGCAGGGCAGTTTTGTTGCCCAGCGTTGGTATGGCAACTATCAGGCATGCGTGGGAAACACTGAACAAGCCCTGCTTTGGCTTAATAAGGCCAGGCAAAATGAGCCCGATGAAGCTTCATTTATCGACGACATTATTAGTGAAATAAAGGCACTGGGCGAACCAACGAATTGTCTGGACGGCTGGGTTTACTAAAGGAGAAATGCACATGTCTGATACGTTTTATTCCTATCATTTAAGTAACGGCCACGGGCTGCCTCATGACCCTTTTAAAGCCATTATAGCGCCGCGACCCATAGGCTGGATTGCTTCTGAAAATCAAAGCGGTATTGCCAATCTGGCACCCTACAGCTTCTTTAACGCCTTTAACGGTGCGCCGCCGATTATTGGCTTCGCCAGCGTTGGCTTTAAAGACAGCGTGTGTAATATTAAGGCAACCGGTGAATTTTGCTGGAGCCTGGCAACCCGGGAGCTGGCGGATGCCATGAATGCCTCAAGTGCCGGTGTGGATCCTGAGGTCGATGAATTCGAGCTGGCCGGTTTACAGAAGCGTTCATCCACGTTGGTAAAGGTGCCCCATGTTGCAGCCAGCCCGGCTTCAATGGAATGTAAGGTTACCCAAATCATTCAACTCAATGATATGCACGGTGAGGCTTGCGATACCTGGCTGGTGCTCGGACAAGTAGTGGCGGTGCATATTCAAAAAGCGTATTTAAACGACGGCGTGTTCGATACAGCGGCTGCTGATTCGATTATGCGAGCCGGCGGACCCGGTGATTATTTTGGGGTGTCGGCCCAGGCAAAATTCTTTATGGGACGGCCTTAGTCCCTGCCTTTGCATAAACGGTTACGGCCACTGTGTTTTGCCTGATAGAGCAGTTCGTCAGTGGCCTGAACCAGCGCTTCAACAGTCTGCTCGCCGTTACCGGCTACTGCCCCCATACTGAACGTGACGGTAAGTTTATGTTCACCGGTGCTTATCTCGCGGATTTCTTCCTGCATACGGGTAAATAGCCCGTCTACTGCATCGAGGCGGGTATTGGTCATAATGATAAGCCACTCCTCGCCGCCCCAGCGCCCAAGTCTGTCTTGCTGGCGGATCAGCGCATTGGTGCGCCGGGCAAACTCGGTTAACACTATATCGCCGGCATCATGACCGTAAGTATCATTGATTGTCTTAAAGTGATCGATGTCAGCCAAAGCCACCACAAAAGGCTGGCCAAGCGGTTTGCTGCGGTCAGCTACCTGTTTGGCAAACAACTGAATCGCACGACGATTTAATACCTGCGTCAGGCCGTCGGTATTGGCGAGTTTTTCAAAATGCACGGCTGCCTTGCGTTTTTTAACAAACAATAAGGTGAGTACTGCCAATGCCAGAATGGCTGATACCAGAGCCAGCAGATAGATGAGTCGCTGCTGGTTTTGCTGCTCAGCTGCCAGTGCCTGTAAACGTGATTGCTGGCGTGCCTGCTCAAGCTCCCGGGCCTGGCTAACCATCTGAAAACCGGCGTACTCTCTGGCTAGCGCGTTATTGCGGGCAAGCTCCTGGTTCAGCGCGACGGCCTGCTGCAGTGTTGCTGTAGCCTGTTGCCAATTCTGGCTGGCAGTGGCTCGCTCGACCTCTAGCTTAAGTACCGGCAACTGTTCTTTAAGGCTGAACTGTTTGGCAGAAAAAGCCAGCAGTTGTGCTGTAGCATCTGGTGACGGCGGGTTTTCTGTTTCCAGCAGATATAAACGAATTAGCATCGCTTTTGCGTCTAACGCCTTAGCCAAAAGGTATGCTTCATCGAGCAATGCTTGAGCAGCCGGTTGGTTATTCTCCTCCAGCGCCTGGCGAATGAGTGCTTCCAGGGCATGCAGTTTTACCAGCGTTTGCGGCAGGGCTGAGTAATCACCGAGCACGGCAAGAGTGTCTTCAAGCTGTCGCTGCGTTTGCGGAATATGCCATAACACCGATGCAGCGCGAACCCGGACGTATAGAACAGGATGCGTCAGCAATGGCAGCAGTAATTCCCTCACTGACTGATAAAACTCTATCTCGTAGTGAATATCGGCAACCGCCAGGTTAATAGCCGCCATATCATCAGTGGCGCTCAGAGCCGCCGGAAGAAGCTCTGTGCTGATAATATGGCTAATCGACAAAGCTTGTTTGTATTCGCCGGTATGCAACGAATAAAGGGCCATCAGGTGGTAATAAGCCGCCTGTTGCTGGCGAGACAGTGAAGAGAAATCCTTTTGTAGTAATCGGTTAAACGACTGTTGGGCTGAATCCCCGTTGCTACGACGATGGATGAAAGTAAACAAGGTTGCCGCGTCGGCAATAACATCAATGTCGGGCGACCTGGTGCTAGCGCAATGTTGAGCAATAGTACTGCTGATTGCCTGTACTTCGCTAAGATTCATAGAGTCCAACGCGACCGTTAAATGGCTGGCGAATTGAGGCGCGGCTAAACAGTGGGAAATTGTAGCCTGGGCAGCAGCCTGATTGCTAAACAGCGCCAATGCAGCAAAGACAAAACAACCAAATCGCAACAAAGCTCTCTCCGTTGGGTACTGTTTACTTAATTGTCCTAATGACTCTAATGGTGGCAGTCGCCAGTTTCACTTCTGCAAGAAATAACGTCAGTGCTGAAATTAACAATAACATTGTCAGAATAAAAAGGGTGACAACCAGTACATTAAGTTTGACCTGCCATAACTCCCCGGCAAATAGACTCATTATCACGCCACACACCATTACCGCCGAAGCAGTACAAAAACCGATGGACCAGTTAATTAACTTAACCCGGCGCCACAACAATATGATTTCCCGGCGTAGGCGGGTGTTTTGCTCAGCTTCTGTCTGACTGTTCATTTCTTTTTCGGCTGAACGGACCCGGTCGGTAATACGCCCTAGACGTCCGGACATGACGTTTAGAAAACCGGCTATACCAGCCAGTAAAAATACCGGGGCAACGGCAATTTCAATCAGGGTCGACAGTGAGGGGATCAGAGCTTCCATCTTTTCTTAATTCAAGCGCACAGTTTCGCTTTTATATCACAGATAAGCAGACGGTTGGCAGTTTAGCGCGTGGTGAGTTGTCGTGGATAAGGTAATCAGGCTTTGATTCGCGTAGCGCAGCCGTCATAATACCTCCCCCATATCTGGGATAAAGCACTCTGCCGGCTTGCTGGCAGCTACACAGTGAAAACGGAAGAATATGGATACATTAACCGACGCGGGCGACTATTTTGAAGACACCTTTAAAGGCCTGCTATGGATAGAAACGCGGCTATCCGGCGCAAGCTTTGAAGAATGCGAGTTTATCGATTGTGACTTTTCCGATAGCCGGTTTCAGGGCTGTAAATTTACCCAATGTGAGTTTATTCGCTGTAACCTTAGCCTGGCGGACATGGCCAATAGTCAGCTATATGGCCTGACGTTTAAGGATTGTAAGCTGGTGGGCATCGATTGGACCAAAGCAGACTGGCCGCAATACTACCGGGACTTTGAACTTAAGTTTCAGCGTTGCTTACTTAACGACACGTCCTTTTACGGCCTCACTCTGAATGAACTGGTACTGGATGAATGCAAAGTGCATGATGCTGACTTCCGCGAAGGTAACTTTACCGACAGCCAGATGACACACTGCACCTTTGATCGCAGTTTGTTTATGCACACTAACCTTGAGCGCGTTGATTTTAGCAACTCCACAGGGTGCTCCATCGACGTGCTGGCTAACGAGATCAAGGGTGCCACGTTTTCCAGTTTCGAGGCGGTGCACTTACTCGAATCCTTAGGCATCGTGCTGGTGGATTAGGGCAAGTCCTGGCAGCGTTACAGACTGCATATCCAAATATCTGTTGCTTAGAGGTATAATGTCGGTAAACCTGTATTAAAGGACACCTTATGGCCACCGCCGCCGCAGTACACATTCTGGTAAGAACCGAAAAAGAAGCGCAGCTACTTTTAGCTCAGCTCAAAAAAGCCAAGGGTAAAAACTTCGCCGCGCTGGCCCGTAAGTTTTCTATTTGCCCCTCTGCCAAACGCGGCGGTGACTTAGGTGAGTTTAAACGTGGCCAAATGGTAAAGCAGTTTGACGATGTGGTGTTTAAAAAAGACATTCTCACCATTCATGGTCCGGTAAAAACCAAGTTTGGTTATCACTTGATTAAAACCCTGTATCGCAACGACTAAAGCATGGCGCTAATCATCCGCGAAATTAACTGGCAGGATACGTTGTCAGTCAGGCACCACGTACTGTGGCCCGATAGACCCGTCTCGTTTTCCCGGGTCAATGGAGATGAAAGCGCTACCCATTTCGGGGCTTTCAGCGATGGGAAACTGGTTTGTGTGGCATCGATTTACCTTAGCGAGGATAGCGCCAGGCTAAGAAAGTTTGCGACGCTGCCAGACTATCAGGGCAGGGGAATTGGCAGTAAGGTACTCGCAAAGGCCATAGAACAACTCAAACAACAAAAAATCAGACACTTCTGGTGTGACGCAAGGGCGACGGCAACGGCTTTCTATCAGAAGTTCGGACTGTCAGTGGAAGGCCGGGAGTTTGTTAAATCAGGGATAAGTTACTTCCGCATGAGCGTTAGCTGGCCCGACACTAACTGACTACTAAGGCTAAAGCATCTGCACCGTAAGCCTCCCTCAATGAGCCCCTCGAAAACCACAATGCACCGCAATCATGCATCCTGACAAACTTGTCATGCTGCTTGCCATTATTGGCAGTTAACATTCCCTGTAGATGTAAATGAAATGTTGATAACGCAGCATATTTTACTCTGCAATCATCAAAAAGAGTGAGTTTATACCAAAAATATTAGCGGCTTTTAGTTTTCCTTAAACAGGCATAAAGGTTGCTTTAAAGCAGGTGTTTCTGGTTCTTCATTTTCGGATACTCATACTATGGATATTAAAAAACTCGTCCTGGCCGTCATGATTGGCGGCGTGACAACCACAGCAATGGCGGTGGATAAAAACGCGGTTCGTACTCAGGCTAAAATGATGCACGGACCGATCCCGGCAACCATGCCTGGTGCAGAGCTGGATACCCCGGCACTAATCGATTTGGGCGAACGCCTGTACTTCGAAACGGCGTTATCAGCCGACGGTACTCAGTCTTGTAACACCTGTCACCGCATCGATGGTGGTCGGGGCGGCGTCGATAACGAAGCTACTTCACTCGGCGTGAAAGGAGCTCGTGGCGATCGTAATTCACCGTCTGTGTGGAATGCAGGTTTTCATATGGCGCAGTTTTGGGATGGCCGTGCTGCCGATCTCGCTGCGCAGGCGAAAGGGCCCATTCTTAATCCGGTAGAAATGGCGGTGCCGGATGAGAAAACCGCGGTAAGCAACCTCAAAGAGGAAGGTTACGAAGCGCTGTTTGCAGACGTTTTCAAAGACGAAGAAGAGCCACTTACCTACGACAATGTGGCTAAAGCCATTGGCGCTTTTGAGCGTACGCTGATTACCGTGGATCGCTTCGATAAGTTCCTCGCCGGCGATGATACCGCTATGACCGAAACTGAACTGAAGGGCTATCAGACCTTTGTGCAGTCGGGCTGTGCTTCCTGTCACAATGGCGCGCTGTTTGGTGGTTCAATGTACATGAAAATGGGCTTGATTAACGCTTATGAAAACACCCATGACCTGGGGCGTTTTACAGTTACCAACAACCCGGCTGATAAATATGTATTCAAGGTGCCAAGCCTGCGTAATATCACTAAAACCGCGCCCTATTTTCATGATGGAGCAGTAGCCGGGCTGGATGAGGCGGTTGCACAGATGGCATGGATGCAGTTAGGTCGTAAGCTGAGCGATCAGGAAGTCTCTGAAATTGTGGCTTTCCTTGGGGCGCTGGAAGATACCCATACCATCACGGTTAAATACTTAAACAACGGCGCTGAGGTTGGTCAGTAAGGCTTAAAGTAGCTCCCTTCAGGGAGCTACTTTACCTCTGTCGCCAGCGAGTCGGCGATATCAGGTTTGGCTCGTTTGGTCTTTTTCGCCTTTTTCAGGGGCGGGCACAAGTCGTCATTATTGTAATAAACAATACACTCCAGACACTGCACACACTCGTTATAGTCTACCTTACCCTCAGGCGTAATCGCCTTAATGTCGCACTTGTGATAGCACATGGTGCAAGGCTTACCGCATTCCTTACGGCGGGTCAGCCATTCAAATTTGTGGAAGTAGCCAAGCACGGCGAGCCCGGCACCTAACGGACACACGTAACGACAGTAAAATTTATTGATAAACAAACCGAGCCCCAGCAGTACCAGCGTATAGAGCACGAATGGCCAGTAGCGCACAAAATGCAGGGTAATGGCAGTTTTGAATGGCTCTACTTCGGAGAGTACTTCGGCAGCCGACAGAGAATAATAAGACGTAGCGGCCAGGCCGATTAAAATGGCGTATTTAATCCACCACAGGCGGCGGTGCAAGGAGAAGGATATTTTATACTGGCGAATGCGGAAGCGCTTAGCAACCCAGCCGACCATTTCCTGCAGGGCCCCAAAGGGGCATAGCCAGCCACAGAAAATCCCGCGGCCAACAATAAACAGGCTGATAAACACATATAACCACAGAATAAACAGCACTGGATCCATCAGGTACACCTGCAAATCAAAGCCGTTGATAAAGCTTTGCAGAATGGGGTAGATGTTGACAATCGACAGTTGCCCCTGGGCATACCAGCCAATAAAGAACAGGGTGAAAAACATAAAGCCCCAGCGCACCTTACGAAATAGTGCTTGGTTAGCAGACAACTTGTGCTGGAAGGCAAAGATGGCGGTAACGGTAATCAGGCTGAGCACTAAAATGGTAATGGTATGCCAGCGCATTTTCCATACTCTGACCCATGCAGGCTGCGGCTCTTCCATTACTTCTATTTCGGCGATATCAAACAGGGCCTCTGGCAGCGCGTAGTCGTTAGAAAACTGCGCTTGTTGTTTGATGAGGTGGTTCTTAGCTACCTCAACATTAAGATTCAGCTGCATCGGCACACTGGGATTAAAGCCTGACTGTGTGTTAACGGCGAACAGTTGCAAATCTTCTGTGGCGGTAATACCGCCCTGTAAAGCTTGTGGCTCAAAACTAAAAAAGTTGAGGTCACGCATAGCGAAGGGCAATTCATTTTGCGTCAGGCTTACCTGGCTGGGCACCGTGCCGGGCTTAAAGTCGGCGTCGAGGTAGCTGAAGTAACCTTCAGACATCACCATAAACGCCTGCTCATTGGGCTTTAGCATTGACTGCAGACGGTTAAAGGCGTCCTCACCGAGCAGATTACGACCGATAAGCGGTGAATTAAGGTACGCGTAATACACTGTAAAAGTGTCGTTAAAATCGGTGTCAAAGGTCTCAGACGGATAGTCATCAAGATCGCTGCCGAGTGCATCCTCAAAAGTTTCGCGACTGATCTGCCACGCTTTAAGGTAACCTTTCTCGAGCAGTTGGGCCGTAGTAAGGGGCTCGTAATTGTCCTGCTTAGCGGTGGCCGCAGGGGCGCTGGCAAAGCCGGTGAGCTTGTTTCTGGCAACCTGTAGCGCAGAGAGTAACACCGTGTCACTCATAACAATCACCGACACGGTGGCTTTAGTAACGCCGTCTACGTGTACGGTGTTGTCGTTCGGGTTAGTGTCGTTAGACGCGCTGTCGACTATGACGCGGTTAGACACATTCTGACCAATGTACTGGTCGAGAAATTTCAGCATGGGTTCTGGCCCCAGGCCGTGTAAAAAAATAGGTTCGTGGTGGTGCAGAATATCGATGCCGACAATGTTGCCTTGCACATCGATACCAATCAGCAGGTTAATGCGGTCGCCGGAAAAACCGGGTAATTCTACCAGGTCGTTGCTTTGAAAGGCGTAACCGAGGAGTTCCTGTAACTGATAAACGGGGTAAACGGGATAGTCAGCTTGCTTTTCGCCAATCACTGTGGCTTTGGGAAACAGTTGCTGAATGCGTTCCGGGGTAATACTTTCTTCGGCGTGGCTGACAGAACAAATACCGAAGCAGGTAACTAACCAAATACCGAGAACAATTGCGAAATGTTTCATTGGGCTCCCTGCAATGGGTGGGGCAAGTAGCGATGACTAAACTACCTGCCCCGAGGAGAAAAAACGCGACAAACCCGGTGGGACTAAAACGGTTTGTCGCGGTGCCTCTTAGCTACGAGGCAATTTGAACGTCCAGACAGTACCACCCTGGTTAATGTCTTTAACTTTCTTGGCAACTTCACCACCCCACAGAGGAACGGCGCCACCCCATCCAGATACGATGCTCAGGTATTGCTCACCGTCCTGTTCCCAAGTGATTGGAGAACCAACGATGCCTGAACCAGTATTGAACTTGTAAACCACTTCACCAGTTTTGGCGTTGAAGCCGTACAGGTAGCCTTCAGGTGTACCAGTAAATACCAGGTTACCTGCAGTGGCTAACACACCGCCCCACAGAGGCGCGTTGTTTTTGAATTCCCAAACAATTTCACCGGTTTTAGGGTCAACGGCTTTAAGTGAACCGATGTGGTCGTAGATAGGTTTGATAGTGAAACCAGAACCCATGTACGCAGCACCTTTTTTGTAGTTAACTGGCTCATTCCAGATGACCATGCCCCATTCGTTTGAAGGTACGTAGAACAGACCAGTGTCCTGGCTAAATGCCATAGGCATCCAGTTTTTACCACCTAAGAAAGAAGGTACGGCAAATACAGTTTTACCTTTTTTGCCATCTTCGCTATCAGATGGGTTACCAGGGCGATTTGACTCGTCGTAGATTGGACGACCGTTTTTATCCAGACCTTTCGCCCAGGTAATACCGCTTACAAATGGGAAGCCACGGATGAAGTCGCCGTTTTCACGGTTAAGAACATAGAAGAAGCCGTTACGGTCAGCAGTAGCTGCTGCTTTAACTGTTTTTCCGCGATCTTTATAGTCAAACGCGATTAGCTCGTTAACACCGTCGTAATCCCAACCATCGTGTGGAGTGGTTTGGAAGTGCCATACGATTTTGCCAGTGTCAGGGTCGATAGCCAGACGCGAAGAGCTGTACAGGTTATCACCAGGACGCAAGTGAGAGTTCCAAGGAGCCGGGTTACCGGTACCCATGAAGATCAGGTCTTGATCAGGGTCGTAAGTACCGCCTAACCATGTTGCTGCACCACCTGTTTTCCACAGGTCGCCGGTCCAGGTTTTGTTGGCTTTACCACCAGTAATACCGTTTTCTTTACCGTTTAGGTAACCCATGTGGCCTTCAACAGTAGGACGAGACCAAACCAGTTCACCGGTCATTGCATCGCGGGCTTCAACTTTACCCACAATACCGAATTCACCACCAGAGATACCAGTAACTACGTTACCTTTAACAATCATCGGTGCAGCTGTGAAAGAGTAACCTGCTTTATAGTCGCCTAACGTTTTACGCCACTTTGGCTTACCCGTTTTCTGGTCCAATGCAACCAATTTTGCATCCAGGGTACCGAAGATAACTAAATCGCCGTACAGTGCAGCACCACGGTTGATTACGTCACAGCAAGGCATGATACCGTCTGGTAAACGAGCTTCCCATTGCCATAATTCGTCACCGGTTTCTACGTCGATAGCGTAGATACGAGAGTAAGAAGCGGTAACGAACATAATGCCGTCTTTAACCAGTGGCTGTGATTCCTGACCACGTTGTTTCTCACCACCGAAAGAAAAGGCCCAAACCGGACTCAACTTCTTAACGTTGCTAGTGTTCATTGTGTCGATTGGACTAAAGCGCTGTCCACGTGGACCAAGGCCATAGCTGACCACGTCACCTGGGGTTGCCTGGTCATTGACGATATCTTTATCTGTCACTTTGGCCTGGGCCATGCCAGTCATAGCACCTAGTGACAGGGTTAAACAGAACGCAGAGCTGAGTAAGCGGCCTGAAACTCTTTTACTTTTCATCAGATTTCTCCAGTGTTTCAACGGGGTTTGGTACCCTTTGTTACAACGTCCGCGGCTTGTTCATCAAAAAGCATGCGACTGTTGAGTGTTGTTTTCGTCCACTAGGTGAGTATAGAACACCATACTTACCTAAGAGTCCTCAGAATTAGTATCAGTCATCATTTTGTTAACAACCATTAAACCTTGGGTTATCATTTTTAGTTCGTTGGTAGTAATACTTCGCTGAAGGGCTTATATCTCGTGGCTTTGGCGGTGTATGAGAGGAGCGATAAATAATAAAAAAGGCCGAATTTTAAAGTGAAAAATAGCGGCCTTTCGAAATCTTGTAAAAAAAATGTAATGCTTATTCGGTGCGATGGTAATCGGGGATTTCGTAGCTCAGGCCGTACTCTAAAAACAGTGCTTCCATTTCGCCGTTTTTAATCATCGGTTCGGTGATTGCCTGGATTGCATAAGCCAGCTCCCGATAATCTGTCTTAACTGCCATGCCAATATCCCAAGACTTAATGCTCATAGCGGCCAGGCCGTCAGCACTGATGTCATATTGCTCGGGAAGCGGTGCAAATTCGGTTTTGTTAACGTCTCCCGAGGTACTCATGCCCCATTGCAACTGACCTTTCATTCCGGCCACTGCAGCCACTTTACCTTCCTGCAGCAGTTTGATGCCGTCAAAAACCGAGTCCACATGAACCAGCTTGTCACGCAGGCGGCCACCAATAGTGGCACCGAGGAAGAAGCTGGGTAATGAATCAAGCTCTACGGCAACCGGTTCGTACTGGAATATGGCCAGGGTGCGAATATCATTGGTTTTTTCGTGGTCACGCAATAATGCCCAGCTTTCCTGTTGATAGGGGCCGAACATTACCACCAGGTCATTCTTGGGCAAGCCGTAACCGTCGATGGCGTAGGCAAACTTACGATCGTAAGGTACCCGGAGCATCAAGTCGGCTTTCTGGCGGGTAATAATATGCCCTTTCCAGATCGCGTTGCGCAGGTCATCCTCGAGGTTTTCGTCAGCGTTGATCCACATCCACTCCAGATCAACGCCCAGTCCCGCCGCTATACGTTTACCTACCTCAATATCTACACCGGCAGGTTCGCCGTCCTTGAGATAGGAGTACGGGGGGAAGTTGTTGTAGACAGCAATGGTTATCTGGCCTTGCTCAAGAATATCCTCATAACTTTTAGCCATAACAGACGTGGCTATTAAACTACAAATCAGAAGAACAACTCTTACTACCATTACTGCCCCTTAACTATGTATTGATCAGGTATGCGGCTTACTCTGGCACGCCGCGAGTTTCGATGTACGCTTTGATTGCCCACATTGCTTCCTGAGAAAGAATACCTTCAAACGGAGGCATGTAAACACGGCCATCAACCACAGCACCGTTACGGATACGTGTCATAAACCAGCCGTCGGCTTCTTCCTGGCTGAAGAATTCAAACTCATCGTTTAGTTTACGCAGATCAGGCGTGATTCCGCCAGAAATAACTTCCAGACCATGACAACGGGCACAGTTCTGGTTGTAAGCTGAGTCACCGATTTTAATCGCCAGCTCATTGCCAGTGTATGGGTTAGTCTTCAGCCACTCATCACCTAATTGTGGTAATTCACTGGTGTCTACTGCTTGCGGCGTTACATCACCGTGAGCCATTGCATTAGCGGTTACCAGGGTCAGTACCGCCAGCATCGCGCTGCGCAAAATAGTTAAATACATCTTCATCTCGGTTTCTCCAAAAGCTGCCACATTGAGTTGTCATGCTGTTAAATGTTGCAGGGAAGTAAAAATAGTCATCAATAAGTTTTCATGTCTACAACAAAGCACAGGGTGAAAGTTAGGAGATCTGGGGTTTCCTTCCAATTGTACTTAGGTAGTAAACCTTTCATCCTTTTTGCTCATTTCAACTGTGTACAATCATGCTCTACTATTGCACCATAAGGTTAAAAAAGGGTTTTGTTTTTGAACATAAAAAAACGGATAGATTACAAATTTTACACCCGTTTAACGCGGTTTTCGCAGCACGTTCGCGTCCTGATCGCACTTGTTGTAGGTGGGATTTTGATGCCTGCAGTGGCTAATGCCAAGGCACTAAATATAGATGTGATTTATGTTCAGCAATCATCAAACCAGGCTGCGCAGCCCTTATTACTTAAAAAAACGCCCGGCAATCTCACCATCGCTGGTGCGGAACTGGCCATAAAAGACAGCAATACCACGGGGCGTTTTTTAAAACATCAGTACAGCCTTTCTGGTGTAACCGGCGATAATAGTGAGGAAATTGTAGCGGCCCTTAAGCAACGTCTGAACGGACAGCCGGCTATCCTCCTCACAGACCTGCCCACGACTACGCTGAAAGTAGTAGCTGATTTAGCACTCGCCAACTCCAGTGTGATCATAAATGCCGGTGAAGCCGACAATAATTTACGTATATCTCAGTGCCGTGGTGGGTTGTTACACACTTTGGCGAGTCGCGCTATGTTAACCGATGCCATGGCCCAGTTCTTTATGGCCAGACGCTGGCGGGAGTGGTTTGTGATCAGTGGTAAATCTGACGCCGACAAAGCCTATGCTGAGTCAATTAACCGGTCAGCCAAACGCTTTGGTGCAAAAATAACCGAGCAGAAAACCTGGAGCTTTGATACCGATTTGCGCCGCAGTGCTCAGCGCGAGGTGCCGCTATTCACTCAGGGCGACGATTATGATGTTGTGCTGGTGGCCGATGAGTCTGATTTGTTTGGTAACTATATTCCTAATAATACCTGGTTACCCAGACCGGTTGCGGGCACCCATGGGTTAACCCCAACAACCTGGCACTGGGCCCTTGAGCAGTGGGGCGCTACCCAGTTACAAAACCGTTTTTACGAACAGTTTGGTCGCGAAATGCTCGACAAAGATTATGCAGCATGGCTGGCAGTGCGCAGCATCAGTGAAGCGGTTACCCGTACCCAAACCAATAATCCTAAAGCCCTTTACTCGTATCTGATGAGCAATGATTTTGAGCTGGCCGCGTTTAAGGGCCGCAAGTTGAGCTTTCGGCCCTGGAACGGCCAGTTGCGGCAACCGATTCCATTGGTGCACCCAAAAGGTTTGACCTCTCTGTCGCCGCAGGAAGGGTATCTTCACCCGAGCACTGATTTAGATACGCTGGGATTCGACAAGCCAGAATCACGCTGTGATATGGCTTACTAAAAGGTGGTATAGAAGTATGCGTTTATTAGTTTTAGCAGCCGGCTTGCTAACGGCACTGGTGAGTCAGGCCGAGGTGGCTTACGTTTCCAATGAGAAAAGCGATACGTTAACCCTCATCGATGTGGATAAACTGGAAGTCATCGATACGCTGGAGGTAGGAATGCGTCCCCGCGGCATTATCTTCAGCCAGGATTATAAATACCTGTATATTTGTGCCAGCGAATCTGATGCCGTGCAGGTAATGGATTTGGCTACCCACAAGGTGATTCACAATCTGCCTTCCGGTGAAGATCCGGAGCAGTTCGCCCTGCATCCAAACAACCGTCATCTGTATATTGCTAATGAAGACAGCGCAGTGGTTACCGTTGTCGATACCGTAGACCGTACCGTTATCGCACAAATTGATGTGGGCATTGAACCGGAAGGTATGGCAGTGAGCCCCGATGGAAAATGGGTTATCAATACCTCGGAAACCACCAACATGCTGCACTGGATCGATGCCAGTACCCACGAGTTGGTGGATAACACCCTGGTCGATCAGCGTCCGCGCCATGTGGAATTCAGCAAGTCCGGTGAAAAGGTCTGGGCGTCGGCTGAGATTGGCGGCACAGTGGACGTTATTGATACAGCCTCCCGGGAACTGATTAAAAAAATCACCTTTAAAATTCCTGGCGTACACCGCGATAAAATACAGCCGGTGGGCATTAAACTTACCGATGATGGCAAATATGCCTTTGTGGCACTCGGCCCGGCAAACCATGTGGCGGTAATCGATGCCAGCACCTATGAAGTGCTTGATTATCTGCTGGTAGGTCGCCGTGTATGGCAGTTAGCTTTTGCCAAAGAACAGTCTTTATTGTTCACCACTAATGGTGTTAGCGGCGATGTGTCGGTGATTGATGTGGAAGATCTGAAAGTCATTAAAACGATTAAAGCCGGCCGCTATCCATGGGGCGTTGTGGTTAAACCATGAGTGTTCCGGTATTGGCTGTAGAGCAAGTAGGATTTAACTACGGGGCCAAACAGGCACTGTCTGAGGTGACGTTTTCACTGTCGCCGGGGTCGTATTATGCCTTGCTTGGGCCTAATGGCGCGGGCAAGAGTACGCTGTTCTCGATTCTTTGTCAGTTACTGCAGCCGCAAACCGGTAGCGTAACAGTTAATGGCATTAATGCCGCGAAAAAGCCGCGTCAGGTGTTAAAGCAAGTTGGCATGGTGTTTCAGCAACCCACCCTGGATTTAGATTTAAGTGTTGAGCAGAACCTGGCTTATCACGCCAGTCTGCACGGCTTATCAAGCGCCTACACAAAACAGCGGATCGATGAAGAATTACAGCGTTTTGCATTAAGCGAGCGACGCAAAGATAAAGTTCGCTTACTCAATGGCGGTCACCGCCGTCGTGTAGAGATAGCACGTGCGCTATTGCATCAACCGGCTATCCTGTTGCTGGATGAGGCCACCGTGGGCCTGGATCAGTCCACCCGTGACACGATTAACGATCACCTGCGCCAATTGTGTAGCGACTCGGGTATCACGATTTTGTCGTCGACCCACCTGATTGACGAAGTGCGCCCGAATGACGAGCTGATTGTGTTGATCAAAGGCCAGATTCAACTGCAGCAACGTTGTGAGGAGGCCATGCAGGCCCTGCAACTGGACTCGGTGCAGGCGCTTTACCGACACTTCCATCAGCAGGGGGAGCAATAGATGTACTGGACCTGCTTTGTTGGTGTTCTAAAACGGGAACTGCTGAGATTCTGGCAACAGCGCTCGCGGCTGATAAGCGCGCTGGTACGCCCTTTATTATGGCTGGTGGTGTTTGCGGCGGGCTTTCGCGCAGCGCTGGGGGTAGCGATTATTCCGCCCTATGACACCTACATCACTTATGAGGTTTACATTATTCCGGGGCTGGCCGGCGTGATCATGCTGTTTAACGGCATGCAAAGCTCGCTTTCTATGGTGTACGACCGGGAAATGGGCAGCATGAAGGTGCTTCTCACCAGCCCCATGCCCCGACCGTTTCTGCTGGTTAGTAAGCTGCTGGCCGGTGCCTGTATTTCCATGTTGCAGGTGTATGCCTTTTTTGCCATCGCCTGGCTGCTGGAGGTGGAAGCTGAGCCAATCGGTTACTTGCTGGTTATTCCGGCTTTACTCCTTACCGCCTTATTACTGGGAGCGCTGGGACTATTGCTGTCGTCTTTTATCAAGCAATTGGAAAACTTCGCCGGGGTGATGAACTTCGTGGTGTTTCCGATGTTTTTCCTCTCTTCGGCATTATACCCGTTGTGGAAAATGCGCGAGTCGAGCGAATGGCTTTACTGGATATGCCAGTTTAATCCGTTCACACACGCGGTAGAACTGATTCGTTTTGCGCTTTATGGCCAGTTTAACGGACAGGCAGCGCTGGTAACCGGTCTTTGTACGCTGATTTTTACCAGTCTGGCTATTTGGGGCTACGACCCCAAAAGGGGCATGGTAAAACGCAAGGTGGGCGGTTAGCTCGCTGAATTAACAAACGGATGGATTATCCTGATAGCCGCGGTAAATAAAGGCTAGCTGAATGACAGTACATCCACTAATATAACTTACATAGCATTTACAGGGTGATAAAAATGGTAGAAATTCTCGTCGCTGATGACCATCCCTTATTTCAATATGCAATCACCGATTTCGTTGAGCGTAATATTCCGGACACTAAAACCATCAGTTGTATCGACCTTGAAGAAGCACTCAATACAGCAGAAGAAAACCCCAACATTGATTTGGTGCTACTCGACCTGAATATGCCAGGCATGGATGGCCTTAACGGTATCGTGCGTTTTCGTAATCAGTTCCCTGAAATTCCTATTGTTATTGTGTCGGCAGAAGAAGATAAAAACGTCGTGCTGCAGGCTTTTACCTATGGCGCGGTAGGGTTTATCACCAAGTCTTCCAGCTGTGAGCAGATTGTGGGTGCGCTCCAGCAGGTACTGTCCGGTCAGGTATACCTGCCACCGGATATCATCCGTAATGGTGGTAGCAGCAAGCCCAAGGAAGATTCGGCTCAACAGCAAATTGATCCTAAGCTGATTGGCGCTTTAACCCGCCGCCAGTTACTGGTATTTGAGTGTATTGCCAAAGGGAAGTCTAACAAGCAGATTGCCTATGAACTGAATATCGCTGAAACCACAGTAAAAGCGCACGTGTCGGCCATCCTCACAAAGCTGAATGTCCATAACCGCATCCAGGCAGCGCTATGTGCCGCCAGTATCGATTTTAACCAGTATCTGATGCGCAACTAGCTGTTAGCGACTGATAGTGCTTAGTAAGCCATGGGTATCCTGTTGCCCATGGTGTGCTTGATGCTCCTTACTACCAACTTCCCACCTGTGACGTGGTCTTTTATTGCAAGTGCTTTAAAAAACACTGAAGATTAAGTATTGTTTTGGCCTCGCCCGCTAGCTTTGCAAAGGTTGATATGGATATCGAAGTCACCAGACCAAAACAATTCACTGATTTTACCCGCAGTTATCGGTTGCTTGCCGATGGCAAAGAAGTGGCGTTAATCGAACGCGGTACCATACATAGGGTTACTCTGCCGGCCGACAGTAAAATACTCACGGCCTGCATTGACTGGTGTTACAGCCCGGAATTTGCCGTGAGTGATATTCAGGATAGCCGCATCATAGTCAAAAACGCATTCGCCTCTAACCCACTTAAAGCGCTTTTACTTCCGCTTTATTACGTGACGTTTGGTAAACATAAGTATCTTAAAATAGAATCTTAATGCCTACGCTTATGGACTGTCGTTTTGTAGGACAAGGAGAAATCAATGCAAGACCATCAGCAAGTTCAGTTGAAGCTCGTGTTCCTATGACGTATTAGTTTTTCCAGAATTAGACGTCACTTCAAGTAAAGCCCCATAATAAGAGGTTAGCCGTTGTAGAGTTTATTATGTTCAAAGTGATAGAATAGTATCACTTTGGTATTCCTTTGGTGCGGCTCTCATGAAAGTAGAACTAGTTACATCACTTAAACGCCAGGCAACTAAGATCCTTGCCGATCTTCATGACACTAAAGAACCAGTGCTAATTACCGAGCATGGTAAGCCATCCGCGTATCTGGTTGATGTCGATGATTATGAGTTTATGCAAAATCGATTGGTTATCCTTGAGGGGATCGCGCGAGGTGAACGCGCACTAGCTGACGGTAAAGCGGTAAGTCATGATGAAGCCAAAGACAAAATGTCAAAATGGCTGAAATAATCTGGACTGAGTCCGCGTTATCTGACCTTAATGATATCGCTGAATATATCGCACTAGAAAATATTGTTGCGGCAAGGCAGTTAGTACAAACGATCTTCTCCAAAGTCGAACGCTTACAAACTTTCCCTGAATCAGGTCGTATTCCACCCGAACTAGAACATTTAATTTATCGTGAAGTTGTCGTGAATCCATGTCGTGTTTTCTATAAGCAAGATGGTGACAGCGTGTTTATTTTGTTTGTTATGCGCGGGGAGAGAGATTTACGTAAGTTCCTGTTGAATAAACAGTAACCTTTTGGAGTGAGGGCTAACAATCTGTTTAAGAGTAATTCGCAACGCGTGGCATTTTCACCATAGGCTGTGGTGTTTCAGGTAGTATGCGGTGGCGTTGGTATTGCGCTGCTCACACCCTCACAGGGAGATACGCTTATTTGACCTTCGGCTCAGTTAGGAAAGTTGTGATTACGTCTAGTCCTATGCGTTCGGTGGTAGTGCCCATGAACGGCAGACGTTGCCGGTATCGCGCATGACGATTTTAGTCGCGCAGAGGGCCCCCACTGGTTATGCTAAGCAAGCGATGATCATCAACACTTTGGAATTAGGATTAGCCAATGGCCACGGATTATTTATCACTGGAATGGCAGACGCTGCAAAACCAATTCGATAGCTATGAGAAATACAGTCTGCTCATTAAGCTGGTCGCTATTTTTACTACGTCTTTTGCCTTAGGGTTTGAATTTAACCTCTTTGTGCCGGTGTTAATGGTTGGGGTATTCTGGTTGCAGGACGGTATCTGGAAAA